>Ga0310696_10000959_pt1 | contig 42577 bp, 32 predicted proteins | sample AusTroGonzalo_MG_4_FD_203885 | JGI IMG/M metagenome (GOLD analysis project Ga0310696, IMG submission 203885) | Bovine rumen microbial communities from tropical cattle in Woodstock, Queensland, Australia - Gonzalo_02 (v2) (version 2) | ecosystem: Host-associated > Mammals > Digestive system >... | reverse complement strand
CGCTGGTTGTGCCAGCGGAACATGTCGCTGTAATAGTCACCGGCATCAGCCAGATACTTACCATAACGCTCTGTGATGAGCTTATAGTTGCCACTGTTGATGGTAGCCGTCACAGCAGCCTCTGCCTCACTATACTTGCCCATGCGGTTGAAGGCCTCACCGGCCAGGATGCGGGCGCAGTCTTTGTTGATGCGGTTCTGCGTCTTAGTTTTGTCTACCTCAGGCAGGTTGGCAATGGCATCATTGAGGTCGGCAGTAATCACGGCATCCACCTCAGCCACGGCATTACGGGTGAAGTCGGTGCGAGGCTCGGCCTTGCTTTCAGTGATCAGGGGTACAGGTCCCCAGAGAGTCACGAGCATATTGTAAGCATAGGCACGGAAGAACTCGGCCTCACCTTTGGCGGCGAGATCGACGCCCTCGGTGTTGATGATGATATTTGCGCTGTTGATGATGCTATAGAGTGAGGTCCACAGTTTGCTGACACCACCGTTCTCTGCGTTCAGTGAACCATACTGGAAGAATGGAACCTCTACACCTTGTGTGTCGCCAGGGGCACCCACGTCGGTACCGTCCTGCCAGCAGCCAGCGAATCCCTGTTGGTCGCTCCAACCCCATAGGTCTGCGTATTTATGGTGCAGGCCAATCACTTTTGCCTCGACGTCGGTCACGTCTGTACCGTAGCTCGAGTACATCTTCTCATCCAAATAGCTGTCGCTGCAAGAGGTCAGTGCCAGTGCGCTGACAGCCATTGCTGAATATATAATGTTTCTTAGTTTCATAATCGTAAACTTTATTTTTTTACCATTTTACTTTATCATCTTTAGAACGTTACGTTCAAACCGAACACATAGCTCTTGGTCATCGGGTAATTGTTCTCGTAGTCTCTCCATCCACGCTGGGTGATGTCAGCCTCGGGGTCCCATCCGACCCAACTGGTGAAGGTAGCGAGGTTACGGCCGCTGGCATAGACGGTCAGTGCATTGAGGTGCAGCATGTTGCAGATGTGTGCAGGGAACTGATAGCTCAGGGTGATATCCTTGATACGGGTGTAGCTGGCGTCACTGGGGAAGCCATAGCCCCAGCGGTTGGAGGTCTTGCTGAGCGAACGGAACTCGTTGCTCTGGTTCGACTCGGTCCAGTAGCCCACCTCGGTCGTGGTGTTACGACGTCCCATCTCGTCACCGGCCATGCCCAGCAGTGAGTTATTGCGCTTCAGGCCCTGTACGGTCTGGATGAAGATGCTCAGTGAGAGGTTCTTGTAGGTGAAGGTGTTCGTCAGACCGCCAATCCACTTCGGCGTGGTCTGTCCCTGGATCACCTTATCGTCCTCTGGGTCGATCTTGCCGTCGCCGTTGATGTCCTTCAGCTTCACGTCACCGGGCTGTGCCTGCGGATCCTGCTTCAGGTGGTCACCACGCTCGATCTCATCCTTCTGCCAGATGCCCTCCATCACGTAGTCGTAGATCACGCTGATGGGCTCGCCGATGAACCAGCGGTTACCGATATCATCCTTCTGGTCGCCATAGAGGTCCTTGATCTCATTCTTGTTCCACGACCATACGAGAGAGGTGCCCCAAGTAAAGTCTTTCGTTACGATGTTCTTCGAGTTGATGGTGATCTCAAGACCCTTGTTAGCGGTCTTACCCATGTTCATATATACGTTTGAGTAACCAGAGATCTTCGGCAGGTTACGCTGCAGAAGCAGGTCGGTGGTTGTCGAGGTGTAAAAGTCGATATTACCGTTGATGCGGTTGTTCAGGAAACCAAAGTCGATACCGAAGTTAAAGGTCTTCGTAGTCTCCCAGCTCAGTCCGGTGTTACCCATGCGGCTGCTGGGATAGAGGGCTGTGGCAGAAGCACCATCCATGGCGATAGCGGCATTGGTCATCTTGGCCAGTGTCTCGTAAACGCCGATGGCCTCGTTACCAGCCTTACCATAGCTGAGGCGGATCTTCAGATTGTTCAGCCAGTCGTATTTCTCCATAAACTTCTCGTTAGCCAGGTTCCAACCAAGGGCCACTGAGGGGAATACGCCGTACTTGTTGTCATCACCGAACACCGACGATCCGTCACGACGTACAGTGAAGGTGAAGAGGTAACGGCTGTCGTAAGAGTAGTTCACACGTCCCATCTGAGAAACGGTCGTATAGAGGTCGCTATATGAACCAGAGGTCTGGGTGCTACCACCACCGAGATTGTGCCACGACAACTCGTCGTTGATGAACTTCGAACCTGTAGCGCTATTCTGGTGATACTTCTTACGTGAAGAAGCGTAGAGGGCAGTCAGGTCGATGTGGTGCTTGCCGAAGTCCTTAGCATAACTCAGGATGTTCTCAGAGGTGTAACTCTGAGTCTCAGCATTGAAGATGTAGCCATAGCCACCGCTGGTGTTGAACTGTGCCTCACCATTATAATAGTTCTCGCGCCTGGGTACAAACGAGTAACCGAAATTGAACTTGTAGCGCAGACCCGACAGCGGCTTCCAAATGTTGCCAAAGTCGAGTTCAGCATAAGCGTTCAAGTTGATGTTCCACTGACGTCGCTCATGATCCTGATCAATATACTGCATGGGGTTGAAGAACAGAGTCTCTGAGTACATCGGATATTGCTCGTAATTACCGTTTTCATCGTATACCTTTCCATAAGGTGACATCGCCTCTGCCATCAGGAAGTTCACACGACCACCATCACGGTTGTGGCTGACGATGTATGAGTTCGTTCCAATCTTCAGATAATCGGTCACGTCGGCATCAATGTTCATGCGGAAAGAGTAGCGCTTGTAGTTGAAGCCCTTCAGCACGCCCTTCTGACTCATATAATCGCCAGAGATGAAGTACTTGATCTTGTCGGCACCACCGTTGACAGTCACATTGTGATCCTGAATGATACCAGTCTGCGACACCATGTCGTAGATCCAGTCGGTCTCCTGTCCAGCAGCCTGTGCCTCGGCTTCGTTGGCATTCTTCACATAGTCGTTGTGCATTGTCTCACCTGCGTTCTGGGCCACATAGTCCTTATAACGCTGGGTAATCTGGGCACCGTTACAGAAGTCCATCTTGTGAGCGAAGTCCTCAACACCGAGGTAGCCATTATAACTCACGCTGGGTTTACCGTCCTTACCGTGCTTGGTGGTGATCAGGATGACACCGTTGGCACCGTTTGTACCGTAAATAGCTGTAGCAGAGGCATCCTTCAGGATTTCCATCGACTCGATATCGCCAGGGTTGATATCGTTGAGCGAGCCACCGCTCTTCGAGATGGGCACACCGTCGACGACGATATACGGACCAGTACCAGCATTGATGGAGTTACGTCCGCGGACCAGTGCTGATGGAGCGTCGCCAGGAATAGAACTGCCCTGTGAGATCGTTACACCAGCTGCGGCACCTTGAACAGCCTGCAACACGTTGGTCACGGGCAATTTGCTCAGGCGTTCCTTATTAATAGAGGTGACAGAACCAGTCACGTCCGACTTCTTCTGAACACCATAACCTACGACCACCACTTCGTCCAATGCGGTAGCGTCTTCCTCAATCGAGATGTTGAGAGTTTGACCAGGGGTAAAGGCCACCTCTTTCGTCAGGTAGCCGATGTAGCTGACTACGAGCGTACCTGCCTTCTGCACATTGAGGGTAAAGTTTCCGTCGTAGTCGGTTACTGTTCCCGTTGCTGCATCTTTCACTTTCACGGTAGCGCCGATGACGCCTTCACCGTTCTTGTCAGTCACCTGACCCTTCACGACGCCAGCCTGCTGAACGTCCTGAACTGCCTGTTCTGCCATTGTCGGCAATGGGAATGCGACCATTCCTGCAGCCAACGCCATCACGAAACATAGTTTGCGTGTAGGGAGAGTTAGTTTAGCATACTTCATTTGTTACTGTTTTTTTGAGTTAATTTTTATTGTTAGTGAATAAAATTCGACCGCAAAGGTACGACAATTGATTTATATCAATGTCCCCTCATCGTGATTTCAGGGGAACAAATCGTTAATTTTGTCCCATTTCATCGATTTTCCATGCATCTTGCCATCTGATGATTGGTTTTCCATTCTCGAAAGTGATAGGTAGCCAGATATAACGGGCATCGCTCGGATGCTGTGGGCGCCAGATGTCAGCCATGAAGATGAAGTTATCGCCGTAAGGGAGGATATACGTCGACTGTCCCTCGAAGGTGATCTCAGACTTTGGACCGACACAGGGATTGGGGTGCTGTGTCCACGGGCCCCAGATGCTGGGAGCAGAGAACATGCGGGCCTCATTAGGAGCCCAACCAGTACAGCCTGAGGTAATCATCCAGTAGGTACCATCTTTCTTGAAGATGGCAGGTGCCTCATTCTGACCGCCAGGGGCCATACGGGTATAACGGCCCGAGTGATGCAGATAATCATTGGTCAGTTCTGCGATGTGTAGGGTGAGGTTGTCCTCCGAAGAGAAGATATGATAAGCTTTACCATCGTCGTCGATATAGAGAGTCATGTCGCGTGACATCTGACCTGTGCCGAAGTCGCGCTTCAGGAAAAGGCCCTGTTTGATGGCTTCCATCCAGTCTGGTGTCCACCATTTCTGGAAATGGTTGATGTCGAGGGTGTCGAGTACGGCAAGTTCTTTTTCGCCCATTTCAACGGGATAAGTGCCAGGATTGGCTCGTTGCGAATAGAGGAACTTATAGGGACCTTCGGGCTTGTCGCTAACGGCCACACCGTAGCGGGCAGCACTATAGCCACGACCCTTCAGTTCTAAGTGGAACCACATGCAGAACTTGCCCGTCACCTTATTATATATTACTTTGGGACGCTCCAGCACACAGCCGCGCTCGATATCGGAGCCCTTTTCATCGCTGACATAAAGAGCCACGCCACGGTTTTCCCAATGCAACAGGTCTTTCGACGAATAGCACATCACGCCGATTCTCGCTGACGAGGTGGTGTCGCACTTGTTCTCACCAAACCAATACCACGTATCGCCGTATTTCATCATACCACCGCCATGGGCATTGATATGCCGTCCGCTGTTGTCTGGCCAGATTTCGCCCGAACGGATTATCTTGGGCTTCTGCTGTTCGGCCCGCCAGTAGTTCTCGATACGCTTGGCCTCGGCCTTGGTGATTTGAATCACGCTACCGTGTTTGGGCGATGAGAAGTTGGCGGCTTTCATCACACCCTCGTTGAATCGTCCCAACGGCTTGAAGGTTTTGAAGTCCGAGGTCTCCACGAAGCCGAAGTTATGAGGCTGGATGCTGTAGATATCGTACATCACCACCCACTTGTTCTCGCCGATGCGCTTCCACACGTTCGGAGCCTCGCAGCCCTTCGACTCGGTATCGATTTGCTCGGCATGGTAGTCGTTGAAATGGTTGATTTTGTCAGAAATCATATACTTAATGCCGCCAGGATTCTCCTGGGCCACATAAGTCATGAAGTAACGACCATCGGGCATCGGACAGATATCGGCGTCGAGCACTTGGATTTTCTCGTCAGGGTATTCGAAGAGCAGCTGGGGTTCCGTCTCAAGGGTTGTGAAGTCCTCGTTGGCATAGCTATAATATAATTTGGTACGCCCGCCTGCGTGTTGGCGGATGGTGAAATAGACCATCGGCTTGCCGACAGCTGGGTCCCAGATAGTCTGTGGCGCCCAGGCACAGCCGATTTCACCGAACTTTTCAGGGAAGAGCTGGTCGATGCGCACCTCGTGATGTGTCCAGTGTATCAGGTCGTCAGAGACCATCAGTACCAGTCCGCGGTTGTTGCCCCAGCCGAATTTGTCAGGCCGTTCCCAACGGGTGGCGCGAAGCCCCATCTCACGGCCATAAATATGCAAATCGGTCATGGCGATATAGAACTTTCCGTTTGGAGCACGGTAGATATGGGGATCCCGGATACCTCGCTGTTCTGCGATGGAATCGCCAGAAATGATGGGCTCGCCGTTGTTCACAGCCGTAAACGTATAGCCATCGTAGCTGATAGCCATGAACAACGCATGTGTCGGATCATTGAAGTATGTGAAGAGATAGGCGCCCATATCCTTTTCGGTGAGCGTTTTTTGTTTCTTGGCTTCTGCCTGAGCGGTAAAGGCCAAAAGCAGCGCTGCTAAATAAAGTCCTTTTTTCATTGTTAGAGTTGATGTTTGATTTCGTTTGCAAAATTACGAAATATCCCACAATACGATAGCCCCTCATCATTATTTGAGGGGAAAATATCGTGAAAACTCGTGAAAAATGAAATCAGGCGATTCCGATCGCGAGCGCCAAGCGTGGACGAGCCTCCCTTATGGTGTTATATTACCACAGCAGTTCCGCTGGTAGCTACCATGAGCATAGAGCCATTGCCTCCAATGGTCTCATAGTCGATATCAATACCAACTATAGCGTTGGCTCCAAGTGCCTGAGCGCGCTGCATCATCTCCTGTATGGAGGTATCCTTAGCCTCGATGAGCACTTTCTCATAACTGCCAGAACGTCCGCCAACGATATCGCGGATGCCAGCCAAGAAATCCTTGAATACGTTTGCTCCAATAATTGTTTCACCTGTCACCACTCCTTTGTACTCGCGGATGGGATGACCTTCAATCTGTGGGGTTGTTGATAGTATCATAATCGTTCTTTTTAAAAGTTTACATCTATTAGACGCATTTCGTGCGGAAAAAGTTGCAAATCATGCAAGGCATCGTCGTGCCCAGACAGGTTATGCGTTTTCGGCAATGACCTCGATTTCGACTAAGGCGCCTTTGGGGAGGGACTTGACGGCAACGGCAGAACGGGCGGGGAAAGGCTCTGTGAAGAACTCGGCATAGACGGCGTTCATATCGGCAAAGTCGGCCATGTCAGCGAGGAAGACGGTGGTCTTGATAACGTTGGTCATCGTGAGACCAGTCTCTTCGAGGATGGCACGCACGTTACTGAGTGACTGACGGGTCTGCTCCTTAATGCCACCTTCGACAAACGAGCCTGTGGCAGGGTTGATGGGTATCTGACCAGAGGTGAAGACGAGGTTTCCGATGCGGATGGCCTGGCTGTAAGGGCCGATGGCAGCAGGTGCCTTGGGGGTGCTGATAACTTGTTTCATAAGTACTATAGTTATGATTCATTATTTTTTTTGCAAAGATAATGCTTTTTTATAAAATAAACCTTTTTCTGGCGATATTTGTGAAATAAACACTATCTTTGTAGCCGAAATAAAGAGATGTATATGACTCGTAACACAAACGCTCGACAGATTATCGAATACATGGAGTCGCTGCGCAATGACAAACAGCGCAAGATACTCATGGGGTTCTTCAAGACAGGACCTGGTGAATATGGTTATGGCGATGAGTTCTTAGGATTAAAGGTGCCGCAGACACGGGAGGTGGTACGGGCCGCTGGGACTGATTTCCCGCTGAGTGAGGTGCCAGTATTGCTGATGAACCGTTGGCATGAGGTGAGACTCTGTGGTTTTCTGATTCTTGTGGCGAAGTTCGAAAAGTTGGCTACTAAACGTCTGGAAAACAATGCCGAAGCCATCAAGAAACGTGATGAGATCGTGACGATGTATCTGCAATATGCCGAGCAGGCGAACAACTGGGACCTGGTAGATCTTTCTGTGCATAAGATTCTTGGCCACTGGCTGCTTCTGCCCACGAATCTGGGTGACAGAGACTATAAACTGAAAGTGTTAGATGAGCTCGCCGCCAGTCCTTGCCTATGGAAACAGCGCATGAGCATCGTCTGCTCCTGGAAGACCTCACAACAGGGCGACCCTTCGTGGTGCCTCCGCTATTCCGAGATCCACCTCCACCATCCCCACGACCTGATGCACAAGGCTGTCGGCTGGATGCTTCGTGAGATGGGCAAGAGGGTATCAATGGATCTGCTATGTGAGTTTCTACGCCAGCATGCCCATGAGATGCCCCGCACCATGCTCCGCTATGCCATAGAAAAGATGCCAGAGAAAGAACGGAAGGATTGGATGAGCCGATGAATGACTATCCCGACAGAATGACGCCAGCGCAGGCAAGGACGTTTCGTGATGATGTGCTGAACATTGTCAGCCAGATACCTTGTGGCTATGTCACTACTTATGGCCATATCGCAGTTTTGGCTGGCTGGCCAAGCCACTCGCGGATGGTTGGCCGCACATTGCGTTACACCCCTGGAGCAGAGTCGCTCCCCTGCCATCGTGTGGTGAATAACGTTGGTCGCACTGCCCCTGGCTGGAGTCGCCAGCGTCCGTTATTAGAATCCGAAGGCATCACATTCAAGTCCAACGGCCACGTGGATATGCAGCGCCACCTTTGGAAGCCAGAGACTGACATTACTCTTATAACTTATCAATTATAATACAACACTCACCCCTTCCTTTCCCCTTTATACAAGGGCATTTTGAGAGATTTGGGTGGAGTGTTTGCATTTCTTGTAAACACTCATAATGGAAGCAAGAATTGCTATCCAGACATAGCAAAATCGAGGGCACGTTTATAAGTATATATACTTAAGGGTCTTGCTAATGCCTTGCAAGACAGTAAAGGATGCTTACTAACAGAGTAAGGGATGCTTGTTTAGGGGGTATAACAAGCATCTTAACGACCCGTGGAAGGCATCCTTTACTCCTTTAGAAGGCGGCTTTTTATTTGCTCTAAAGGTTTTTTCTTGGGGAAAAGTTGTTTGCGTGCAACATTTTTATTATCTTTGCACCACGAAACAATTAGCTGATGAAGCGGTTTTTACTACTAAAAATCTGTCTGGCCTTGACTGTGATGGCTTCTGCACAGCGGATGCCACTCAGGATCATGTCGCAGACACCTGTGCAGGGAACGGAGGAGGCGCGCAGCCTGATCTTCGATCCCTACGGACTGATGTGGGTGGGTACAGATCAGGGCGTCAGGGCTTTCGACGGCTATCGTTTCAGGATTTACCGCAGTGATGCCTATTCGCCAGGTATCCTGCCCAACAACTATGTGCGTTCGATGACGGCTGATCAGAGAGACGGACTCTGGATTGGTACTCGCGACGGACTGGTGCGCTATGACCGTCGACACGGCCAGTTCAAGACCTATCACCTGCGGAGTGAACAAGCCCGACTGATAAATGCCCTTTATACCACCAGCGACGGTATGGTATGGGTAGGCACGAACAATGGCGTATCCCGTTATGATGCAGAAAAGGACGATTTCACCGGTATCAACATGGCTCAGGGGGCCATCTCGTTTGCCGAGGATGCCAAGGGCAATCTTTATATAGGTACCTGGGAGGGAGGCCTGCTCCGTCTGGATAAGAAAAGCGGCAATATGGTGGGCTATCCCCGTCTGAGTAACCGTAATACTGTCAGATCGCTGTTGATGGACAGTCGTGGGCGCTTGTGGATAGGCACTTGGGAGGACGGTATCGTCAGACTGGACCATCCTGAGAACGAGAACGATCCCGGTATTCACAGGATGAACGACGGACGAAGCGACTTCAGAACGTTCCACCAGTTGGTAGAGGATTCCGTGAGCCATGCCGTATGGGGCTGTTGTATTGAGGGTCTCACACGGGTGGACCTCGACGACGAGACACAGGTGGAGAACTATCCGATTCTGACATTCTGCTATGATATGGTGACTGACGGAAGAGGCAACTTGTGGGTACTGACGAGAAACGAAGGTATCGTACACCTCAGCACTAAACCATCGCCCTTCAACTTCTTCCACCTGAACCCAGCAGGACTGGTGCTGCCCGTAAACCGCATACAGACAATCTATACCCATGACGGCAACCACTACTGGCTCGGTCTGCAGCCATACGGACTGGCGCTCTACGACCGTCAGACAGACCAAGTGCTGTACAACAACCATATCCCTGGCATGGCGCAGTTTACGGGAGAGCAGGGCATCTATGTCAGGACCGTCTATGATATCAAGGAGACAGGTAACGGTGATTTATGGATGGGTACCGATCGGGGAATCATCGTGTGGCGGGAGGGCGAACAGGCCCGTTTGTTGCCACGAAGCATGACACCGTTTATCGGTGATTACGAGGTGAAGGCTTTCCACTGCCTGCACGACGGAACGATGCTGGTGGGTCTGAGTGATGGCGTGAGTATCGCCATGTCTGAGACAAAGGGACGTATGCTCAGGCTTGAGGAAGACGGTCGCGACTTCAGCAACTGTCAGGTGCAGTCGTTCTTCGAGGACCATCAGCAACGTCTGTGGATAGCCACAGAAGGGGAAGGCATCATCCGTCTGACAAACGACTTTGACGCCCACCAATATGCTCCAGCAAAAGGAAACTACCCCATCGACGATGCCACAGCCGTATATGAGGACGGTGATCACCATCTGTGGGCCATCTCAAACAGTGGCGGACTGTTCCTCTATGACGATGAAACCGACAGTTTTAAGCCCGTGAACCACCTCTATCATCTCGGCATGGGCAGCATCTATTCCATTCAGGGAACAGATAGCGGACATATCTGGCTCTCGACAGACAAGGGGCTGGTGAGGCTGACACCATCGAGCAAACGGGGTGTGGCCACCACCTTTTATAATATGGAGGATGGTATCGAGGCCATCCGCTTCTCGCAGAACGGTGCTTTCAGTTTTGGCAACGAACTGTTTTATGGCAGCGCGACAGGTTTCTTCTCGTTCGACCCCTCACGGCTCGGAACGAGCGACTCGCAGACGGCAAGGCTGGTGGTTACGGAACTGCTAATCGACGACCAGTCTATGGATTGGATCGACTCGTTGCAGCAGAAAGAGATTACGGATTGTCAGCCTTTCTTCACCAAGCGCATCACCATACCCGCAGGGGTGAAGAAGTTCTCTGTGGAGTTCGCCCTGCTGACGTATCAGAAACAAGAGGAGTGCCGCTATGCCTATCGACTGGAGGGCTACGATCACGATTGGAACATGACGGAGGCCGATGATCGCAGGGCGACATATCAGAACCTGCCTGAGGGCAGCTATGAACTGAGATTGAGGGCTACTGACAGTTATGGTCGTACCGTGGAACTGCCCTATAGCATCAGCGTGAAGGTGCTGCCTCCCTGGTACCGCACGTGGTGGGCCTATCTGATCTATGCGCTGTTGTTGGGTGTCGCTATCTACGGCATCAGCGAGTGGTATAAAGACCGTGTAAATCGCCGTGCCCGTCTGCAGCAGCGTGTCAGCGAACTGCTCCACTATCGTGAGATGATGGTGATGAAACAGTTCGAGGGTGCCCGTAAGACCTTGGAGGCCGAGGAACAGCAGCACTCGTCGCCTGACGAGCAGTTTATCCAGAAAGCCATCGATTGTGTGAAGCAACATCTCGACGATGGCGACTACGACCGCGAACAGTTTGCCAGCGACATGTGCGTCTCGTCATCTACCTTATATAATAAGTTAAGGGCTCTTACGGGACAGAACGTGACGGCCTTCATCAGTAGTATCCGATTGAAGGAGGCTTGTCGTATCCTGCGCCAGCGGCCAGGAATCACCATCACCGAACTGTCGATGGAGGTGGGATTCAACACCCCGAAGTATTTCACAAAACTCTTTAAGAAGGAATTTGGCGTCTCGCCCAGCGAGTATCTGACACAGGATCAGACTTAGCCAAGAACAGAAATAATATCGTTGAAATGGGATATTTTGATGAGGCGCTGGTGCTCGATATCATCAAAATGTTCCAATTGCCATGTGACGTGGAAAGGGATATGGATGGCTGAGGCCCCGATATTAAGGGCTGGGGCGATGTCGCTCTTCAGGGAGTTGCCAACCATCAGCAGCTCTTCTGGGATAATGCCTAAGTGTTCGCAGAGTTGCTGAAACTCTACCTCTGTCTTATCCGATGTGATTTCGACATGCGAGAAGTATTTCGCCAATCCGCTACGCTTCAGTTTATTTTCCTGATCCTGTAGCTCGCCTTTGGTAAAGACGACGAGTTGGTAGGGATAGGCTTGTAGCCGTTGCAGGGTCTCCTCGACCTCGGGCAACGGGGTGGCAGGTAGATGGAGCAGCGATTTGCTATGGCTGAGCAGGTCGGACAGTAGTTCTGCGGAGAGATGGTCGCCACCCACACGTAGGGCCGTCTCTATAATGCTGATGGTAAAGGCCTTACAGCCATAGCCGAGATCGGCCATATTACCTGATTCGGTATTGAAGAGTTCCTTTGCAGGCTCTTCGCAATAGGGCGCGATGAGACGGTAGAGGTGGTTCTCTACGGCCTCGAAATGCGACTGGCAGTCCCAAAGGGTGTCGTCAGCATCGAATGCAATGACTCTTAACTTTTCAATCTTCACCTTTTTACCCTTTCACTTTTTCACTTCTTCACTTCTTGCAGTGTGGACATATTCCTTTTATCATATAGTTCACGGAGTGGACCTCAAACTCTGGTGGCAGAGTGACATCGGGCATATCCATATAGTCCAGGCAGTAGGTCTGCTGACACACCTCACAGAAGAAGTGTGGATGCTGATCCTCGTCGTGGTCATGGTCGTGGCTATGGCAGAGTTCGTAGCGAGTACCGTCGCCACTGCCCTCGATGGCATGGACGAGGTGCTGCTCGCGGAAGAGCGACAGCGCTCGGAATACGTTCGACTTGTCGATGGTCATAATCTTACGCTCCAATTCTGCTAATGAGAGGGGCTGCATCGACGAAGCCAATGTCTTGACAACGACGATACGGTTAGCTGTCGGCTTGATGCCGTGCTCCTCTAACAGTTTTACACACTCCGTCTCGTTCATATCTTCACTTTTTCACCTATTCACTTTTTCACCCTTTCACCTTTTCTACCTTTCCGCCCAATCGCCACGATCGAGGCTGCGATAGCCGATGGCTTCAGAGATATGGTGGCTTTGTATGCGCTCCGAGCCTTCGAGGTCGGCAATGGTACGGGCCACTTTGAGGATACGACTATAGGCACGTGCCGAGAGCGACAGGCGTTCCATCGCCGTACGCAACATATCGAGACTCTGGGCATCGGGCTCTGCATAGAGGTGTAGCATACGTTCCGTCATCTGGGCGTTGCAATAGACACCTTTGTCGTTGGCAAAGCGCTGCTCTTGTATCTGACGGGCCTTGATGACACGCTCGCGAATCGTGGCACTGCTCTCACCTGGTCTCATCTGGGAGAGTTGTGCGAAAGGCACTACCGGCACTTCCACATGCAAGTCGATACGGTCGAGTAGGGGACCGCTGATCTTCGAGAGATAACGGCTGATCTGACCAGGGGAACAGACACAATGGTGTGTCGGATCGCCGTAGTAACCACAGGGACAAGGATTCATCGAGGCGACGAACATAAAGGAGCAGGGATATTCCACCGTATATTTCGCACGGCTGATGGTGATCTTGCGGTCTTCCAAGGGCTGACGCAGCACCTCGAGCGTCGATTTGTTGAACTCAGGCAGTTCATCGAGGAAGAGCACCCCGTTATGGGCCAGTGATACTTCTCCTGGCTGGGCCTTGTTGGTGCCACCAGTCATGGCCACCTGCGATACCGTGTGATGAGGACTGCGGAAGGGTCGTTGCGAGATGAGCGATGTGCCGCTGGCCAGCTTGCCTGCGACGGAATGGATTTGCGTAGTCTCCAGACTCTCTGCCAACGTAAGGGGTGGCAGGATACCTGGTAATCGCTTGGCCATCATCGACTTACCGCTGCCAGGCGATCCAATCATGATGATATTATGACCACCAGCCGCAGCAATCTCCAAGGCGCGCTTCACTCCCTCCTGACCTTTCACATCGGCAAAGTCGAGATCGAAGGCGCATTGTTGCTCGTAAAACTCCTTGCGGGTGTCGACGAAGGTTGGCTCGTAATCATTGCTGCCATTCAGGAAACTGATCGCATCGGCCATACTGTCCATCCCATACACGTCGAGCTGGTTTACGACAGCGGCCTCGCGCACGTTCTCCGCAGGAACAATCAGCCCCTTGAACTTCTCTTTACGGGCCCGGATGGCCACAGAGAGCACACCGCTGACGGGTTTCAGTTTTCCGTCGAGCCCCAGTTCACCAATCATCATATAGTCGCCTAACATTGTCTGGCTGATCTTCCCGTGGGCGGCAAGGATGCCGATAGCCAACGGCAGGTCGTAGCCACTGCCCTCCTTACGGATATCGGCAGGCGAGAGATTGATGGTGAGGTCGGCGGTAGGTGGTTTGAATCCGTTGTTGGTGATGGCTGCGCGGATACGGTCGTAACTCTCCTTGACGGCTGTGTCAGCCAATCCTGAGAGATGGAACTGTACGCCCCTAGCCAGATTCACCTCGATGGTGATGGTAGTGGCTTCGAGGCCCATGACTTCCGCACAAAAGGTTTTGACCAACATCTTTTATAATAGATAAAGGTTTATTCGGAAGCGTCGTTTTTGGGGTCGAGCAGTGGACGAGCCTTGTCCTGCAGTTCGTTGATGTGCAGGGTGTGGGCGATGATCTTCCCTTGGCTGTCAGTCATGATATTGTCAGGGAGATACGACAGTCCGAGTTGCTTCAGCAGCGGACTTTCCCACATTTTTCCGTCGCAGATGGTGCTCCATTTCACCGAGTCTTTCTCGGCATTTTCTCGGCACTCCTTCTTATTGACGTCCAGACAGATGCCTACGATCTTCAGTTTGTCCTTATAGCGCTGTTGGAAGAAGGTCAGTTGTCGCTGCATGCTCACACTTTCGTAGTTCCATTTGGCCCAAGTAAAGATGATATTCACGGGAGCGTTCAGATCAGACGATTTGACCGTCTTGCCGTCGATATCTGTAGCCGTAAAATTCGGAATCTTCGCTCCGTCCTTCAAGTTCACCAGACCCTTCATCTTCTCTGCCAAGCCCTTCAGCGACGGTTCGTCAGGCTGTACCTTCTGTATCTCTGTGATCAGTTCGATACATTTCTTATAGTCAGGTGATGGAATCTGAGTGAAATACTTGTTCAACAGATACAGGGCGATGGGCGATGCTGGCTGTTCCCTGATGAAGGCCTCGGCAGCCTTCGTGGCCTCTGGCGGAGTCATGCCTCCAGCCTTCAGGCGGAATTTGGTCATCTGCTCGTTGGTCTCTGTGCCGCTGATGCGTGTCTCTTTCAAGTGCGAGGCATCGCCTTCGATCTCCACCTCAGCCCGAGGCTCGGCGAAGATGGGCAGTTCAGAGAAATTGGGGAAGACGAGCGACAGCGTGACGGAGTCCTCCAGTGTGACCTCGTAGTGAATCTTGCCCTTCACCACGCTGATGGTGTCAAGGCGATGACTGCCGTTCATCCCATAAATATACAACTCTCCCTGACTGAAGCCCTTAAAGGTTCCTTCAAGCAGGAAGGTCTTGCGGTCAGAGCCGCAACTTAATAAATGAAAGAGTGAAAAGGCGAAAAGGTGAAAAAGTAGAACTTTTCCACCCAATGACAGGATAGTTTTCATTACTTTTTTCACCTTTTTACCTTTTCACCTTTACTTTAGTTCCAGATCGTTCTCAGCGTAGGCGGCGAACGACGGATCCTTCGTGATGGCGTTCTTCAGCGCTGTGGCGGCATCGACCTTGTTACCTAAACGAGAGGCGAGGATAGCCTTCAGGTAGTCGGTAGTGGCGTCGGGATTCTGGATATACTTCAGCGTATTCTCTGCCGTAGCGTAGTTCTTGTTCAGGATCTGAGCCAGAGCAGCACTATTCGAGCTAATCTGTCCGAAGTCCTTCTCAGCCTGGGCGTAGTTACCCTTGGCCAAGTTCAGGTTACCAAGCACCTCCTGCAGTCCATTGGCGTCGGTAGCAGCAGCGATAAGGGTCTCTGCCGTAGCGATGTCGCCATTTCTCAGAGCCAGCAGTCCGAGGTTGGCGCTGGCCTCAGGCAGACTGCCGTTCACGGCCTGAGCCTTCTTGATATACTCCTGAGCTTTGTCGTAGTCACCCTTGGCATAGGCGATGGTGGCGATGTTGTTATAGGCACGGGCATCGTTGGGATAGATCTTCGTAGCGGTCTGGTACACCTTCTCAGCCTCGTCGGCACTATTCTTCTGGGCTGCACCGTAGAGCAACTCCTCGATGTTCAACTGTGTGGGATCGCTCTCAATCTGCTGTGCGATCTGCTCGTCGCTACGGCCAATGGTCTCGTAGTTGATAGTCATTCTGGCACGACGCAACTGAGGCAGAATACCGTCGGCCAGCTCGCGGAAGGCCTGCGAGATGTTACGGATCTGCTGCTCGCGCTCCTGAGGATCCTTATACATTGAGAGTACGCGTAGGATGACGTCCTTATCCTGAATGTCGCTGGCCTGCACCAACTGCTGGAAACCGTCCCAGTCCTCAGCCGTGTAGTTAGCATCGACATTGGCGTTCATCTTCAACTTCTTCAGCTCCTGGTTCACGTACTGCTCTGTCACCTTCTGGCGCTGTCCTGCCAGCTTGTCGTTCAGCGACAGACCACCATCAGGCGAAGCGTAGGCGCTCACCTCTACGTTCTCCAGCGCCAGCTTCTCGTGGTCGCTGTTGATCTGGCTCAGCAGCTTCACGAACTCCTGCACCGAGTTGTTCTTCAGCTCGCTCTTGCGGAGTGTGGCCTGCTGAATCAGGAACTTAATGTTTGCCTCCTGCTTCTTCTTTGTGATGCGCTGGTAGGTGTCGGCGGCCAGAGCGGGATTGGCCGTTACGAGCGTCTTCTTATAGAGTTCCGAAGTGGCAAGGATGCCATCGGCCACCTTCACGGCAGGCACATTAAACTTCTTCTTGCCGATGCTGGCGTCGAAGGTCAGATACATCTCGGCCTTGTTGCAGTCAGCGTAGGCGAAGTTGGTCTTCATTGCGTAGTTGCCCCCCGTACGATAGAGGATGGTCTGTCCGTTGCCAGCCACGTTCTCACCCTGGAAGGTGGCGCTGCTGCCCTGCACGGTGACACCATTGGCATAGCGCAGTTCGGGCACGACGGTCACCGTGGCCTTTTTCTTCATATACTTCTCGGGGAAGTGGCCATTGATGGTTGCGGGCACTGTGCCAGCCTGAGTCTCAAGCGGGTTAGGGGTTACGGTGAAGTTGTCAGCAGAAAGGGCTCCTAACTTCGAACAGGAAGCCAAAAGCATCATCGATGCTGCCGACATGAGAATAATACTTTTCTTGTTCATTTGATTTTATGTTTAGTGTTTATATCCTTTGAAATCCTTAAGTCTGTAGTTCATAGTAGGTTTCACCTTTTCACCTTTTAATGGTGCCGCGAGCGGGACTCGAACCCGCACGACCGTTTCTGGTCAAGGGATTTTAAGTCCCTCGTGTCTACCAATTCCACCATTGCGGCCCACCTTTTAGGGTTGCTGTTGCAATTTTTTTGCGACTGCAAAGGTAAGTCTATTTCCTCAAACGACCAAAAATTTTATCAATTATTTAGATTTATCCGCTATTTGGAACAATCCGTCAGTTCCAGGCGCGGAGCAACTGACCGTCGTAGGCGGCCTGATAGCGATACAGTTGTTTGCCGCCCTCGCCAAAGGCTACGGTGCCGTTGTTCACATCATAGTATCGGCCGCATTTGGCACACATCAACTGGTTGCCGCCGTTCTGCCATGTCAGGGGATAACGCGTACCGCCGAACTGACTCAGACAGTTGGGGCACTGCCCCTCGTAGGCGATGAGCATATTGTCGTAACTGCTGGTGCCGATGATGATGCAGTTGTTAGCCCCCAGCGCACAGGTCTGCTGATTCTCGCGCTCTGTGCTCTGCAGCACGGTCTCCGTGCTCCCGTCGTAATTACGGGTGGTCTTCAGCCTGCGGACACCCCTCTCCACGCTCGCCTCGATCTTACAGAAGTGCCCCGGATTGCCGAGAATAGCAGTCAGTTGGCACGGCTGTGGGTGCAGCTGCGTGTCGAAGATGAAATAACACTTATACTCGCGATAGACAGCATCCTCGGTGTTACAGGCCACGAGTAAAAGTGAAAGGGTGAAAAGGTGAAAAAGTGAAACAACCGTCTTTCTCATCTGCCCAAGAGTTTTTGCTCTGCTGTGGTCATGCGGCTGAAGTTGAAGCCCTCGAGCGTCTGCTGCATCAGGGCCTGAATCTGGTCGTTGCACAGGTTGCCGATGCTGCCCTCGTGGGTGTGGTGGATATCGTGACTGGCCTTGAAGTTGCCAGCCTCGATGTCGAGTCCCACCTTCTTATAAGCATCGCGGAAGGGCATGCCGTTGGCAGCCAGGCGATTCACCTCCTCGACGCTGAACATCGGGTCGTACATCGGGTTGTCGAGAATATGCTCGTTCACCTCTATTTTATTAATAATGTATGCGGCCATCTGCAGACAGTCCTTCAGTTCGTCAAAGGCAGGCAGGAATACCTCTTTGATGATCTGCAGGTCGCGGAAGTAGCCACAGGGTAGGTTGTTCATGATGAGTGTTACCTGCTGGGGCAAAGACTGCAGCTTGTTGCACTTGGCACGAATCAGCTCGAACACGTCGGGATTCTTCTTGTGCGGCATGATGCTGGAGCCCGTCGTACACTCCTTCGGCAGCTTCACGAACGAGAAGTTCTGCGAGTTGAACAGACAGGCGTCGAAGGCCATCTTGGCGATGGTGCCAGCGATGGTGGCGATGGCGAAGCCCACGTTGCGCTCCATCTTGCCGCGCCCCATCTGGGCATACACCACGTTATAGTCCATCGAGTCGAAGCCCAGCAATTCCGTGGTCATCGTGCGGTTCAGGGGGAACGACGAGCCGTAGCCAGCGGCCGATCCGAGGGGATTGCGGTTGGTCATCTTATAGGCGGCCTGCAAGAACAGCATGTCGTCAGTCAGACTCTCGGCATAGGCTCCAAACCACAGGCCGAAGCTCGACGGCATGGCTATCTGCAGGTGCGTATAGCCAGGCATCAGCACGTCCTTATACTGATTGCTCTTCTGGATCAGTTCGTCGAAGAGTATCTTTACCTCGTCGGCAATGTCCTTCAGCTCATGACGGGTGAATAGTTTCAGGTCGACGAGTACCTGGTCGTTGCGCGAGCGGCCCGAGTGGATCTTCTTGCCCATGTCGCCAAGTTTGCGGGTGAGCAGCATCTCCACTTGAGAGTGCACGTCCTCCACATCGTCCTCAATCACGAACTCGCCACGCTCAGCCAACTGGTAGATGTTCTTCAACTCAGCCAGCAGTTGCGTCAGCTCGTCTTTCTCCAGCAGTCCGATGCTCTCCAGCATGGTGATGTGGGCCATCGAGCCCAGCACATCGTACTTCGCCAGATAGAGATCCATCTCGCGGTCCCGTCCCACGGTAAACCGCTCAATCTCCTTATTCACCTGAAAATTCTTCTCCCAAAGCTTCATCTCCTTCTCTCCTTACTCCTTCTCTCCTAAGTATATTGCACTTGTGCCAGGGCATCGGCGATCTTCTCGACAGCCTCTTGCAGGGGCTTCTCCACCATGCTCTTGATAAACGGATTCAGTTCGGCCTTCACCGTCACCTTCATCTTCGAGTTCTGCTCATCGACGGGCAGCACCTGAATCCACACGTTGAAGGGCACAGGCGACTGCACGGTCTCGAACTTCACGCACTTCGGCTCCTCACGCTCGCAGACTCGCAACTTCAACTCTCCCACAGGGGCCACGTTGATGCCCACCGTGTCCTCGTCGAACGTGAAATCGTTGACTTTATCCTCTGGCACGCGATCCTTCACCTTCTCCAGGTTGCGCAGGTCGCTGATATTCCGATACACAGCCTCCTGCGGATAAGGAATCTGCTTAATGCTACTTTCGAACTTTGATTCTCCTCCAAATAATCCCATACTTTTTATGTTTACGGATTACAGTTTCCACGTTTCCGGGCTCTTGCGCCATTCGGCGAGCACGGCCTTGTCTTCCTCCTTGATATAGCCCGTCTTGGCAGCTTCCTCGACCACGGCCTCGTAGTTGCTCAGGGTGATCAGTTTCACGCCAGCCTCCTCGAAAGCCTGCTCAGCCACAGGGAATCCGTAGGTAAACGAGGCCACCATACCGATCACCTCGACACCATACTCGCGCAGGGCCTTCACAGCCTTCAGCGACGAGCCGCCCGTAGAGATCAGGTCTTCCACCACGACCACCTTAGCGCCCTTCTTGATCTCGCCTTCCACCTGGTTGCCCATGCCGTGATCCTTTGGCTTCGGACGCACATAGCTGTACGGCAGTCCCAGCTGGTCGGCCACGAGTGCGCCTTGTGCGATGGCACCTGTAGCCACACCTGCCACGGCCTCTGCCTCAGGGAAATGCTCCTGGATGGCGTGACACAACTCCAGCTTCACAAACGAGCGGAGACTGGGAAACGACAGCGTCTTACGGTTGTCGGTATAGATGGGCGACTTCCAGCCCGAAGCCCACGTAAACGGGTCGTTCGGCTGCAGCTTGATGGCCTGAATCTCCATCAGCTTCTTGGCAAATTGATTCTTGATATCCATATTCCTATTATTAATTTGGGTGCAAAGGTACGATTAAGTGAGCAGAAAACCAAATATTTTTTGAGTTTTCTCGAGCGTGAGTACACTTCGAGCGTCGCTCAAAGGTAGTTCTTTTTTTTCGATTAAGCGAAAGGAATGCCAAATAATTAATATTTGGACGCCTACTAACAGAGTAAAGGATGCCTTCCAAGGGTTGTTAAGATGCTTGTTTAGGGGGGTAAACAAGCATTCCTTACTGTCGTACTAAGCATACTTTACTGTGTTGGAAGGCATCTTAACGACTCTTGGAAGGCATCGTTAACAAAATCTTTGATCTTTTCGTGACAAATTTATACATTTTTGGCCGAGACCTCCCGTTTTCTTCCGAAACGCCAGTGTATAAAGGGGTTTCAGCACGGGAGGTCTGGTTTTGAGACCTCCCGTAGACCTCCCATAGACCTCCCATCAGACTTACTCTTTCTAATTATTTTCTTCCGAAGTCTGCAGGAACCTCGCCCCACTTCTGGGTTTCCCACTTGATGATGGGATTGCGGAAATTGTGGGTCTGAAGCCAATGCTCAGCACGGGCAATAATCTGAAAGAGAGGTTCTGTCTGGGGTGTACGCTCGAGTTTGGTCTTACACTTGCGTTTGGTAACCCAAAGGATGGCGTTGTAGGAGTCAGAATAGATGGTCTTGTCATGCAAGCCTTGGTTCCAGCAGAGAGCGAGGGCATGAACAATAGCGAGAAACTCGCCAATGTTGTTTGTGCCATGCACAGGACCATAGTGAAACACCTGATAGCCAGTCTGCAGATCGATGGCCTGATACTCCATCGGCCCAGGATTGCCACTACAAGCTGCATCCACCGCCCAAGCATCGGCCCGCACTTCCATCGGAAGGGGAAGTACGGTGTCATTGCGATACGACGGTGGATTGACTTCTTTCATGATTACATGCGCTCAGGAACCTCGATACCGAGGAGGCTCATGCCACTCTTGATGATCTTAGCCACGTTGCGGGCAATGACCAGACGAACGGCCTTCTTCTGCTCATCGGGCTCGTTGAGAATCGAGTAGTCATGATAGAACTGATTGAACACCTTGGTCAGTTCGTAGCAGTAGTTGGCGATGCCTGAGGGAGAATAGTCCTTACCAGCCTGCTCGACAGCAGCACCAAACTCGTTCATCTTCTGAACCAGTTCCACTTCCTTCTCAGAAAGGGCAACGGAAGTAATGGCAGGGTTAAGTCCTTCTGCCTCAGCCTTGCGGAGAATCGAGCGGATACGAGCATAAGTATACTGGATGAAGGGACCTGTATTGCCGTTGAAATCGATACTTTCCTCAGGATTGAAGAGCATGTTCTTACGGGCATCGACCTTCAGGATGAAGTACTTCAGGGCACCCATACCCACGACACGGGCAATCTCGTTGCGCTCCTCGTCAGTCATATCGGCAAACTTACCCAGTTCGAGCGATGTCTTCAGGGCATCATCCACCATGAGCTGCATCAGGTCGTCGGCATCGACCACCGTTCCTTCACGGCTCTTCATCTTACCGTTGGGCAGTTCCACCATTCCGTAAGAGAAGTGCGTCAGTTCCTTACCCCATTTGAAGCCTAAGCGGTCGAGCAGGATCGAGAGCACCTGGAAGTGGTAGTTCTGCTCGTTACCTACGACGTAAATCATCTTATCGATAGGATAATCCTGGAAGCGCATCTCAGCCGTACCAATGTCCTGAGTCATATAGACGCTGGTACCATCAGAACGTAACAGCAACTTCTGGTCGAGACCCTCGTTGGTGAGGTCAGCCCAGACGGAGTTGTCCTCATGGCGCTCAAAGAGGCCTTTGGCGAGACCTTCCTCTACCTTGGCCTTACCTTTTAGGTAGGTCTGGCTCTCGTAATAGATCTTATCGAACGAGACACCCATCTTCTTATAGGTCTCGTCGAAGCCGGCATATACCCAATTGTTCATCTTCTCCCAAAGGGCACGCACCTCAGGATCGTTCTGCTCCCATTTCACCAGCATCTCGTGAGCCTCCTTAATCAGCGGAGCCTCTTGCTTGGCCTTTTCCTCGTCCATGCCCTGAGCCACGAGTTCCTTGATCTCCTCACGATAGTGCTTGTCGAAGGCCACATAGTAGTCGCCAATGAGGTGGTCACCCTTCTTACCGCTGGACTCAGGCGTCTCACCATTACCCCACTTCAGCCAGGCCAACATCGACTTACAGATGTGGATACCACGATCGTTCACGATGTTGGTCTTCACCACCTTATTGCCATTGGCCTCCATGATCTGTGCCAACGACCAGCCTAAGAGGTTGTTGCGGACATGACCCAGATGGAGGGGTTTGTTCGTGTTGGGCGATGAATATTCGATCATCACGAGGGGAGAGTCGTCTGTGGCCTGCTTCGTGCCAAAGTGGTCGTCCTTGTCGATAGCCTCCAACAGCTGCAGCCAGGCACCATCGCCCACACTGAGGTTCAGGAAGCCCTTTACCACGTTGAACTTCTCGACAGCAGCACAATTCGTCTGCAGGTATTCGCCAATCTCCTGGGCCGTCTGCTCAGGACTCTTCTTAGCGGCCTTAACAAAGGGGAACACCACCAATGTGAGGTTACCCTCAAACTCACTTCTCGTCTTCTGCAACTGCACCATCTTCTCTGTGGCATCCATGCCGTAGAGCGCCTTTACGGCCTCCTGTGCAGCCTTACTGATCAATGCTTCTATATTCATATCTTCGAATTTTGGGTGCAAAGGTACATATTTTAATTGATAATTGAAAATTGATCATTGAAAATTTAAGGCAGACAGCCCATTTTTCACTTCTCACTTCTCACTTTTCACTTCTTAGGGTCCAAAGCCCAACGAAAGTGAGCAAACCATTGAGCATCAGCAGTTCATAGCCGAAATGATAGTTCCAGAGGTGTTGGGTGGTGGCATCGAGGGCATAGCAAAGCAGAGGCGAGGCGATGCAAATATAGGGAACCAGACGGTCACAGGGCTTTTGATGGGTCAGCAGTCCGAAGGTGAAGAGACCCAGTAACGGACCATAGGTGTAGGATGCGAGGATATAGACGGCATCGATGAGCGATGTGGAGTTGATGGCCCTGAACAGGAGAATGAACAAGACGAAGACGAAGCACATCACAATGTGCATCCGCTTTCGCAACCTTTCATTGTCTGGCTGACGACGGATATCGACACAGAAACAGGTGGTGAGCGAGGTCAGGGCAGAGTCGGCACTCGAGAACGAGGCGGCCACAATGCCAAGAACCAAAAGGTGAGAGGTAAGAGGTATGAACTGAGAGGTGCCTACGCCTTCTACGAAGTTGGGGAGCAACTGGTCACCCTTCAATCCTGTGGTATCGCCTGCCAACATTGCCAGCAGGATGCCCAACGACAAGAATAGCAGATTGGCAGGCACGAAGGCAAAACTGTAAGTACACATATCCTTCTGTGCATCCTTCAAGGTCTTGCAGGTCAGGTTCTTCTGCATCATATCCTGATCCAAGCCCGTCATGACGATGGCGATGAAAGCACCACTAAGGAACTGTTTCCAGAAGTTATGGGGTGATACCCAGTCATCGAACACGAAGATACGGCTCATCGGACTATTAGAGATAGCCGTAAAAGCCTCGCCGACAGAGAGATGCAACTGACCGATGGCCTCAAGGATGATCAGCACCAAGGCCGTAAACAGGCAGAGCGTCTGGAAGGTGTCCGTGAACACCAACGTGCCAATACCACCACGACGGGTATAGAGCCAGATGAGCAACACCATCCCCACGACATTCACGATGAAGGGGATGCCGGCAGGCTCGAACACAAACTGCTGCAGGATGATGCACACCACATAAAACCTGACACTTGCCCCCACCATCTTCGAAAGCAGGAAGAACCAGGCACCCGTCTGATAGGAGCGATGACCTAGCCGCTGTCCTAAATAGGTGTAGATGCTCGTCAGTTGCAGACGGTAATAAAGTGGCAACAGTACAAAGGCGATGACGGCATATCCCACGATGAAACCGAGACACATCTGTAGGTAGGTCATCTGTGATGTGAGCACCATGCCTGGCACACTGATAAAGGTGACGCCAGAGATGGAGGCACCAATCATGCCGAAGGCCACCATGTACCAAGGGGCTCGACGGTTGGCACGATAGAACGTGTCGTTGTTGGCCTTGCGGCTGGTGAGCCTGCTGATGCCCAGCAGCACGACAAAGTAGGCAAGTACAGTCAGGAGTATCGTCATAACAGGGTGCAAAATTAAATAAAATCTATGTAATCCGTGGCAATCTGTGGCAAAAAATGAGTAACTTTGCAGGCGAAATGAACATCCGAGACCGTCAGATCCTGCAGATAGCCCTGCCCTCAATCGTGTCGAACATCACCGTGCCATTGCTGGGAATGATCGACGTGGCCATCGTGGGCCACATGGGCAGTCCCGTCTATATCGGAGCGGTGGCCGTGGGCTCGATGATCTTTAACCTCGTGTATTGGCTGTTCGGATTTCTGCGGATGGGTTCCAGCGGACTGACGGCCCAGGCTTTGGGGCGACGCGATCTGACAGAAGTCACAAGATTATTGGTACGATCGGTGTCGATTGCCCTTGGCATCGCTCTATTGCTGATGGTACTGCAAGTGCCGCTGAAGTGGTTGATGTTCTGGCTGATAGGCCCCACGCTTGATGTCGCACCCCACGCCTCCACCTATTTTAATATCGTCATCTGGGGCGCACCAGCTTCATTGGCACTATTCAGTCTTTCGGGCTGGTATATCGGTATGCAGAACACCCGTATCCCGATGTTTATCAGCATCATGCAGAATGTCGTTAATATCCTTGCCAGTCTGACACTCGTTTATGGCTTCGGTCTGAAAATCGAGGGTGTGGCCTGGGGCACGGTCATCGCACAATATGCAGGTTTCCTCGTAGCCTTGGGGCTATTATACCACTATTATGGCCGACTGTTCCGCCATCTTCATCCTGAAGGTCATCATCGTTTTTCATTTCTCATCCCTCATTCCTCGTTTTTCCTTGTCAATCGCGACATCTTCCTCCGTACGCTCTGTCTGGTGGCTGTCAATCTCTATTTCACCTCTGCAGGTGCCCGTCAGGGAGCCGTCATCCTTTCTGTGAATACCGTGATGATGCAACTATACCTGTTTTTTTCCTATTTCATGGATGGGTTTGCCTATGCTGGCGAGGCTCTGGGCGGCAAGACCTATGGAGCACACAATAGGACCGCCTTCCATGAAACACTGCGCAGGCTTTGGCTATGGACGCTGATCGTCACAACGACCTTTACCTTATTATATATCTGCTGTGGCGAATGGATCATCAGCATCCTGACGGACGAGCCGCAGGTGATTGAAGCCTCTCACGAATATCTATGGTGGGCATGGCTGATACCTGCCGCTGGTTGTGTGGCTTTTATCTGGGATGGTATCTTCGTTGGTGTTACCGCTACTCGTGGCATGTTGGTGTCGTCGTTCGTTTCGGCACTCACCTTCTTCGCCATCTGTCATCTCCCCCAGCTCCTCTTCTCTTCTACCCTCCACGAGAACCACTTCCTATGGCTGGCAATGGTCATTTACCTCGTCATGAGGGGCATATTGCAAACAATTTGGTATCGATTAAGAATAATTAACGAAATTTGATGCAAGGTTTTTGGGGTTTCGTAGTTATATAAGAAAAGAACATTTAAAAAAAGAAGACATGAAAGTAAGATTTACCCGTTGGTACAATACAGTATTAACAGCCTTGCTTGGTTTGCTGGGCTTTGAGTCATGCGAAAGTGAAAGTCAGTTAGAGTATGGTGTGCCTCAAGCTGACTACATCGTCAAAGGTGTTGTGACAGATGATGCAGGAAACCCTATTCAGGGAATTAAGACAAAGTTTGTGCATGATCATTATTATGGTGAAAAAACAGCCATTACTGATGACTCCGGCAACTATGAAATTCAGGCGACATCATACCCCGATTTGTACAATTGTCAACTCATTGTAGAGGACATTGACGGTGAGGCTAATGGTGGGGAGTTTCTGAGTGATACGCTCGACCTCTCGACAAAGAAGCCTGTGCAAATAAAGAAAGGCGATAGAAAATGGTATGAGGGCACTTATGAACTTTCGCAGGATGTCAAAATGAAGAAGAAATGAAAGCAGCACCCCTGACTCTGAAGAAGAAAGTCGCCCTTGAACTGTGGCGGCAGCAGAACAAGTTAGCAGCCCAGGAGCATCCCCTGCGACAGTTGTTCTGGGAGTGTACGCTGCGCTGTGATCTGAAGTGCCGCCATTGTGGCAGCGACTGTAAGATGCAGTCCGAGAGCAAGGATATGCCGAAGGAGGACTTCCTGCGAGTGCTCGATGGAATCGCGAAAAAGACCGATCCTCATAAGGTGTTTGTCATCATCTCTGGTGGCGAACCCCTGATGCGAAAAGACATCGAGGCGTGTGGTGCTGCCATCTATCAGAAGGGCTTCCCTTGGGGTATGGTCACCAACGCTCTCCACTTGACACCCCAGCGCTATCAGGGATTGTTGAAGGCAGGCATGCACTCGATGACCATCAGCCTTGATGGTTTGGAAGAGGATCATAACTGGATGCGCGGCAACGAGAGAAGTTTCCAAATGGTGAGTCAGGCCATCGATATGCTGGTCGCAACGGAGGGATTCGTGTTCGATATCGTGACCTGCGTCACCCGTCGTAACTACGAAAAGCTCGATGAAATCAAGGAGTTTTTGATTTCAAAGGGAGTCAAACGCTGGCGACTGTTTACCGTCTTCCCTGTAGGACGGGCAGCCCTTGATCCGATGATGCGACTCTCGAACGAGGAGTTCCGTGGGGTCTTTGAGTATATTAAAAAGGTACGCGAGGAGGGGCGCATCAGGGCTGACTATGGCTGTGAGGGCTTCCTCGGCAATTACGAGGGGGAGGTGCGTAATCGTCTCTTCTCTTGTCAAGCAGGCATCAGCGTGGGCTCCGTAATGGCCGACGGTTCCATCGCTGCCTGTGCCAGTATCCGTGCCGACTATAACCAGGGGAATATCTATGAAGACGACTTCATGGATGTCTGGGAGAACCGTTACATGCTGTATCGTGACCGCAGTTGGATGAAACGCGACGAATGCGGCGATTGCAAATATTTCCGTTATTGCCAGGGCAACGGCATGCACCTTCGCGATGGCAACGGCAAACTGCTGTTCTGCCACCTGAAGCGGTTGGAATAATATTTTTGTTTACAGTTTACGGTTTACTGTTTACAGTGTTTAGAACTCGCCGAAGTCGAGGCTGAGTTCTTCTGTACCGAGGAGATTGTAACTCTTACGATGGTAAGGCGTAATGCCATATTGACGGATAGCATCACGATGCTTCTTCGTGGGGTAGCCCTTGTTCGAGAGCCAGTCGTATTGGGGAAAATCCTTCGCCAACTCATTCATGTAGTCATCACGATAGGTCTTGGCCAAAATGCTCGCTGCAGCTATCGAGAGATATTTCCCGTCACCCTTCACGATGGTGGTATGGGGAAGGTTCTGATAGGGCTTGAACTTATTGCCATCGACAATGATGGCTTCCGGGCGCACCTTCAACTGATCCAGGGCCCTATGCATGGCTAGAATCGAAGCATTAAGAATGTTGATTTTGTCGATTTCATCGGGAGAAACGATACCTACAGCCCAAGCAACGGCATCATGCTGGATAATCTCTCGTAACTGGTAGCGTTTCTTTTCTGTCAACTGTTTCGAGTCATTCAATAAGTCGTTCTGATAGTCAGAAGGCAGAATCACGGCAGCGGCATAGACACTACCTGCCAGACAGCCTCTGCCTGCCTCGTCGCAACCAGCCTCAACCTTCCCCTCGTAATAATGACTCGCCAGCATAACTATGAACTATGAATTATGAACCGTGAACTAATCAAAACATTTGTGCGACACGGTGAATGCCTGCCACGAGGACATCAACCTCCTCCTTGGTGTTGTATAGGGCGAACGAGGCACGAACAGTACCAGAGATGCCTAAGCGATCCATCAAAGGCTGGGCACAGTGGTGACCTGTACGAACAGCTATGCCCAGACGATCGAGCAGAGTGCCCATATCGAGGTGATGGATATTACCCACATTAAAACTCACTACGGCATCGCGACTTTCGGCAGTAGGGCCGTAAATCTGCATTTCAGGAATGGTCTGTAGCTGCTCTATGCAGTAGCGAGTAAGCTCCTGCTCGTGCTGTTGGATGGCGTCGAAGCCGATGGAATCGATATAATCGATGGCCTTGGCCAAGCCATGGGTGGCGACAAAGTCAGGAGTGCCAGCCTCGAACTTAAACGGCAGGCGCTCGAAGGTGGTCTTCTCCCACGTCACCTTGTCGATCATCTCACCACCACCCTGATATGGTGGCAGTTTCTCCAACCATTCCTCTTTGCCATAAAGCACACCGATGCCCGTAGGTCCGTACATCTTATGACCACTAAAGGCGAAGAAGTCGCAGTCCATCGCCTGCACATCGACCTTGAAATGGGGTGCGCTCTGGGCTCCATCCACCATCACAGGAATGCCATGCTCATGAGCTATCTTGACAATCTCCTCCACAGGATTGACGGTTCCCAACACGTTACTCACATGGGCTACGCTAACCAACTTTGTTTTAGCTGAGAGTTGAGAGTTGAGAGTTGAGAGATCTAGTTGGCCGTCGTCCGTAATGGGCAAATGCTTCACCACAATGCCCCGTTTCATCGCCTGAAGTTGCCAACTGACGATGTTCGAGTGGTGTTCCATCTCTGTGACCAACACCTCATCGCCAGGCTGCATTTGACTCTCGCAGAACGATGAAGCCACAAGGTTGATTGCCTCTGTCGTACCTCTTGTAAAGACAATCTCCTCGATCTTCTTAGCATTAATAAACTGACGCACCCGCTCACGGGCTGCCTCATGAAGATCCGTGGCCTGCTGACTGAGATAGTGTACGCCACGATGTACGTTGGCATTCACATTCAGGTACTCGTCACGCATCGCATCGAGCACACACAACGGCTTCTGCGTCGTGGCCGCATTATCGAGATACACCAACGGCTTGCCGTACACCTCCCTCGCCAAAATCGGGAAATCTTCTCGTATCGTTTTTATATCGTACATATCTCCTTCTCTACTTACACAATTTACAGCCTTCGCATTTGTTCAGTTCGCCACGGAAGCGCTTCTCCACAAGATGGTGGAGACGATCGCGGAGGGGCGTGAGTTGCATATGGTCGATAACCTCATTGATGAAGGCGTTCTGAAGCAACAGCTTGGCCTCATCGAGTGAAATGCCTCGCTGACGCATGTAAAAGAGGGCTGCATCGTTTAACTGGCCAACGGTGGAACCATGGGCACACTTCACGTCGTCGGCATAGATCTCGAGCATGGGCTGGGTGTACATGCGGGCCTCCTTGGTGGCCGTCAGGTTCTGATTGGTCATCTGCGAAGCGGTCTTCTGGGCACCATGTTCTACGAGCACACGACCTGCAAAGGCACCAACGGCCTTATCGTCGAGCACGTATTTATAGAGTTCGTTCGAGGTGCAGTGGGGTGCCTTATGGCTGATGAGCGTATTGTTGTCGATGTGCTGCTCTTTATCGGCAATCACACAGCCATAGCAGCCACACTCAGCTCCTGGACCAGAGAAGGTGAGGTCGAGCTTATTGCGGGTGATGCCATTATGGAGGGTGATAACGTTGTGGTTGACTCGACTGTTATCCTGCTGATCAATATAGACGTTGCTCACGCGTACATTCTTATAATGGGTCTCCTCAAGGCAATAGAGGTCGAGTGAGGCATTCTCACCCACAAAAGCCTCAATGACCTGTGTAGCAAGGAAGTAACGATCGTCAGCAGCATGATCGCAGAAGAGCATCTTTATTTCTGCGCCCTCCTCAAGAACGATGAGCACACGACGGTTCACCATCAAAGCCCCCTGTTGGGGGAACTTGGAAGGGGCTTTCAGAATATTGATGACCTGAATGGCACGATCGACCTTGACATTCTTGGGCACATAAACCAATAGTCCGTCTTGAGCCAGCATCGTATTGAGGGCAGTCACAGCATCCTCACTGGTCTTCGCTAGCTGAGAGTAGTATTTCTCGATGAAATGGGGATTTTCTCGAAAGGAGCCTACGATAACACCCTCAGGAAGATGAGCCTGAGGCAGTTGCTTGTTATAAAAAGCATCGTTAACTACAAAATAGAGACTTGTACTCAAGTTGGGAACATCGCAACGGAAAGCCTGATAGGGATCTACGGGTATTTCGAAGCGGTTCAGATTGACACCATAGTCAGGTGCGAAGAGTTTTTGAGTATCAGTATACTTATAGCGTTCCACCTTTTTCGAAGGGAAGCCCTGCCTGCGGAAATCCTCAAAAGCTTCATCGCGTACGGTATTCATCGTCCCAGGGGCATGAGAGAAGATCATCTCCCGTGCCTGCTCGTAGAGGTCGATATATTGTTGTTCACTGCCCATTATTCCTCTCCGATTTCTTCCTTAATCCAATCATATCCGTGCTCCTGAATCTGCTTGGCGAGCTCAGGACCACCCGTCTTAACGATACGACCTTTATATAATACGTGAACAAACTGCGGACGGATCATCTCCAACAGACGGTCGTAGTGGGTAATAACGATGCACGAAGTCTCAGGTGTCTGTAGCTTGTTGACACCCTCGGCTACGATACGCATGGCATCGACATCAAGACCTGAATCTGTCTCATCAAGGATGCTCAGTTTTGGTTCGAGCATCGCCATCTGGAATATCTCGTTTCGTTTCTTCTCACCACCACTGAAACCTTCGTTCACGCTACGGTTAGCCAGTTTGGAGTCGAGTTCCACGATCTTCCGCTTCTCGCGCTGAAGCTTCAGGAACTCAGCCGCATTCATCGGCTCCAGGCCCTGATACTTACGCTTTTCGTTGATGGCAGCTTTCATGAAGTTTGTCATCGAGACACCAGGGATCTCTACAGGATACTGAAAACTCAAGAACAAGCCCTCGTGGGCACGATCCTCAGGCTTCATCTCCAACAAGTTCTTTCCATTAAACCATGCCTCACCCTCTGTCACCTCATAAAGCGGATTACCCACGAGCACGGCACTCAGCGTTGACTTACCCGAGCCATTAGGGCCCATGATGGCATGTGTCTCGCCATCGTTAATCACGAGATCGATGCCTTTTAATATCTCTTTATCGCCAATCTTGGCATGTAAGTTCTTTACTTCTAACATATTATCCTACTGTTCCTTCTAATGATACTGATAACAATTTCTGAGCCTCAACAGCAAACTCCATAGGCAGTTTTTGTAATACCTCTTTGGCATAGCCATTCACGATGAGGCCGACAGCCTGCTCCGTGGGGATGCCTCGCTGGTTGCAATAGAAGAGCTGATCCTCAGAGATTTTCGAGGTGGTTGCCTCGTGCTCGAAGATAGCCGTATCGTTGTGCACATCCATATAAGGGAAGGTATGGGCGCCACAATCGGAGCCTAAGAGCAACGAGTCGCACGAAGAGTAGTTACGGGCATTGTCAGCCGTGGCTGCTGCACGCACCAGACCGCGATAGGAGTTCTGAGAATGACCTGCAGAGATACCTTTTGAGATAATCGTCGACTTGGTGTTCTTGCCGATATGGATCATCTTCGTGCCTGTGTCGGCCTCCTGATAGTTGTTCGTCACAGCAACGGAATAGAACTCCGCCTGTGAGTTGTCACCTTTTAAGATACAAGAGGGATATTTCCATGTGATGGCAGAACCCGTCTCTACCTGTGTCCAAGAGAGTTTGGAGTCCACCCCACGCAGATCGCCACGCTTGGTCACGAGGTTCAGCACACCGCCCTTTCCGTTTTCATCGCCAGGATACCAGTTCTGAACGGTAGAGTACTTCACCTCCGCACGATTCATCACGATAATTTCGACGATAGCGGCATGCAACTGATTTTCATCGCGCATCGGGGCCGTACAACCTTCGAGATACGACACGTAGGCATCATCATCGGCAATGATGAGTGTGCGCTCAAACTGGCCCGTATTACGGGCGTTGATACGGAAATAACTGCTCAGTTCCATCGGACAGCGTACCCCCTTGGGGATATAGACAAATGAGCCGTCGCTGAATACAGCCGAATTGAGTGCCGCAAAGAAATTATCCTTATAAGGCACGACGGTGCCCAGATACTGACGCACCAGGTCACCATACTCCTTGATGGCCTCACCGATGGAGCAAAAGATGACTCCCTTTTCGCGGAGTTTTTCCTTAAAGGTAGTTTTCACACTGACGGAGTCCATGATGGCATCGACGGCAGTATTGCCTGAGAGTGCCAAGCGCTCCTCCAAGGGGATACCTAACTTATCGAAAGTCTTTTCGAGTTGAGGATCGATCTTACCATCGCCTTTGGGCTTGCTGGCCATAGGGTCGGCATAATACGATATACCCTGATAGTCAATCTCTGGCACATGCACATGTCCCCATTTGGGCTCCTTCTGTTCCTTCCAATAGCGGAAGGCCTTTAGACGGAAGTCGAGCATCCATTCCGGCTCGCCCTTCTTTTGGGAAATAAGCCGGACAATGTCCTCGTTCAGTCCTACAGGTATGATTTCTGTATGTACGTCGGTCGTGAAGCCAAACTCATATTTCTGTTCGGCAATGCGACGCACCAGTTCGTTGTCGTCTTTTTGGTCTAAGCGATCTTTTTGCTTATCCTTGTCTTCCATTCACTTATTTATATTTGATGGCCAGCATCGTCAGGTCATCACTCTGCTCAGCACCATCCACAAAGCGATGGACGGCCTCGGTCATCCTATTGACAAACGTTGTGGGCTGAATCTGTCCTTCTGCCAGACAGTTGTTAGCCACACGGATGATACGATCATCGCCAAACTGGGCATGACCGCCGTCCTCGGCCTCGTTAAGACCATCGGTATAGAGAAAGATGGTTTCCTGTGATTTCAACTGCTTCTCCTGACTGATAAACACCCAGTCGGTCATCACACCGATAGGCAGGTTCGGATTGCAGGGCAGTTGACTAACATCACTACCGATGAGCAATGGCGAATTATGGCCTGCGTTGCAATAGTGGAGAAGTCCCGTCGGAAGATCGAGCACACCGAGGAAGAGCGTGACGAACATACTTGTCTCGTTGCCATCGGCCATCGTGTCGTTGAGTGCCTTGACAATCTGGTCAGGCTCTGTCAGATGGGAGGAAATGTTACGGAACAGTGAACGCGTCACGGCCATCACCAATGAAGCTGGCACACCCTTTCCTGATACATCGCCGATACAGAAGAACAGTTTCTCGTTGCGGATGTAGAAATCGAACAGATCGCCACCTACATCCTTGGCGGGAGTCAGTGTGCCGAAGATGTCAATGTCGTCGCGTTCTGGATAGGGCGGGAAGGTCTTCGGCAGCATCGACATCTGGATGTTGTGAGCCACCTTCAACTCATTCTCTATAGCCGCCTTCGAAGCCGTTGTATCCTTAAGTTCTTCGATGTATTCCGTCAGAGAGTGCTGCATGCCCTCGAAGGAGTCGCGCAACAGACGGATCTCGTCGTTGTGCTTGATCTTAGGCAGCGGTGTCTTGAAATTACCTTTGGCCACCTCTTTGGCTGATTCAGCCAGTTGCGTCAGTGGTTTCGTAGCCCGTTTGATGACAAAGCGTCCCACGATACGAGTAATCAACAGAGCAATGGCCATCAGGAAAATCAGAACAAATGTCAGTCCGATGCTGAACGCCTCGATCATATATCTCGGTACGACAGAGGCGATTGACCAGTTTGTCTGAGGAATCGGTTCATAGAACATATATACAGACATGCCTTCTGAATCAAAGAAGTCGACAGGATCTGGCATCAGATTATTGACACCATAGAACCCTTTTTCGCCTGCCACCATCAAATGACCCACATGATCATCAATAGTATCGGTGGTCTCCTTGGCATGTTCGAAATAGTTCTCCTTAATAATATAACTACTGTCGGGATGAGCGATGAACGTACCGTTGTCGTCAATGATGAAATTACTGTAAATAGACCGCCACTTACGATCCAGATTCAGCCAGGCTGCTCCGTTATCAGATCTGTCTCTACGGGGTCTGTTTCCAACATAAACATTGATGGAGTCGCCATGGAGATTCATGCCCCTGATCAACTTGCCCTTGAACCAGTCCAGCGACAGGTCGGCTCCAAGTATGGCGACAGTCTTACCTCGCTTGTCGTGAATGGGCATGAGATAGGATACCTGTGGCCTCAGCGTGTCACCATCACCGAAGAACGGCTTCGACCAATAACAACTATCAGCCTGCAGGGCCTCGTTAAACCATTCCGACATCAGATAGTCATAACTGGCATCGCCGACAATCCGTTCCTTGATTTTCCCGTCTTCGTCTTTGACGGCATACGGACAGAACCAACGACCCTTTTGCGGGTAGAAATCAGCCACGAAACTAATGCCACAACTGTGGATACGTGGATTCTGTTCTACCACCTGCTTCATGATGGCCGTCATCTTGTCAGGACGGTCGAGGTTTTCCTCAATCTCCGACACATGATTGGTTGCAGCCACAGAGACATCGGAGAGCATGCCGCTTACGTACGAATTGGTGTAACTCAGATAACTCTTGTAGAGATCTGACTCTTCCATCATGATAATGCCTTTCGCCAAATCATAGATGAAATAAATTGCCAATCCCATCACGATGAACTGCGAAATGGAAATCCATCGCGTCAATCGCTTGGAAAAGGAACGTACCTTCTGCTTTTTGCTCATGTCTCCTGTCTCTTGACTACTTACAGTTTCTGTTCTACCTCAATCTCAGTGAAGGTCTCGATGATATCGCCGACCTGGATGTCGTTGAAGTTGACGAGCGAGATACCGCACTCCAAGCCTGTTGCCACTTCCTTGGCATCGTCCTTGTAGCGTTTCAAGGCATCGATAGGTGCTGTGTGGATCACGATACCATCGCGAATTACACGGGCCTTGTCCTTGTTGTGTACCTTACCTTCGGTCACCAGACCACCAGCCACAGTACCCACCTTCGATATCTTGAATACCTGCTTCACCTCGATCTCACCTGAGACAACCTCCTTCTTCACCTTGTCGAGCATACCCTGCATCGTCGACTTCACCTCGTCGATGGCGTCGTAGATGATAGAATAGGTGTTGATCTCCACGCCCTCGCGCTCAGCGGCACGACGGGCATCGGCAGAAGGACGCACCTGGAAGCCGACGATGATGGCATCGGAAGCCGAAGCCAGCATGACATCGTTCTCTGAAATCTGACCTACGGCCTTGGCAATCACATTCACCTGCACCTTCTCCGTTGAGAGTTTGATGAACGAATCGCTAAGAGCCTCGATAGAACCGTCGGTATCACCCTTGACGATGATGTTCAGCTCATGGAACTCTCCGAGTGCAATACGGTGTGAGATATCGTCGAGGCCCAGTGTCTTCGTCGTACGGAGACTCTGCTCACGCTGCAACTGTGTACGCTTGTTGGTAATCTCACGGGCTTCCTGCTCCGTCTCCATGATATGGAAAGAGTCACCAGCCGTCGGCGCACCATTCAGACCGAGGATGATAGCGGGTTCTGCTGGGCCAGCCTCCTCGATGCGCTGGTTACGCTCGTTGAACATAGCCTTGATACGACCATAACTCGTTCCAGCCACAACGATGTCACCAACCTTCAGTGTACCGTTCGATACCAGCACGGTAGAGACATAACCACGACCTTTGTCAAGCGACGACTCGATAATAGAACCCGTAGCTTTGCGGTTGGGGTTAGCCTTCAGGTCAAGCATCTCGGCCTCAAGGAGCACCTTCTCCAACAACTCATCAACACCAATGCCCTTCTTGGCACTGATCTCCTGGCACTGGTACTTACCGCCCCAGTCCTCGACGAGCAGGTTCATGTTGGCCAGGTCCTCACGGATCTTATCGGGGTTGGCACCCGGCTTATCGATCTTGTTGATGGCAAACACCATCGGCACGTTGGCTGCCTGAGCATGCGCGATGGCCTCCTTGGTGGTAGGCATCACAGAGTCGTCGGCGGCGATGATGATGATGGCAATATCCGTCACCTGAGCACCACGGGCACGCATGGCGGTAAAGGCCTCGTGACCTGGCGTATCAAGGAACGTAATCTGACGACCATCCTTCAACTCCACGTTATAAGCACCGATGTGCTGGGTGATACCACCAGCCTCACCAGCAATCACATTGGTATTACGGATAAAGTCGAGCAGCGAGGTCTTACCATGGTCTACATGACCCATCACCGTCACAATTGGAGCGCGATTCAGCAGATCGTTCTCGTCGTCCTCCTCTTCAGTGATAGCGTTCTGCACCTCTGCACTGACATATTCGGTCGTAAAGCCGAACTCCTCAGCCACGATATTGATGGTCTCGGCATCCAGACGCTGGTTGATACTCACCATGATACCAATCGACATACAGGTACCGATGACCTGGTTCACGCCAACATTCATCATGGTAGCGAGCTCTGACACCGTCACAAACTCCGTCAGTTTCAGCACCTTGCTCTGTGCTGCCTCTGCTGCCATCTCCTCGTTCATGCGCTCAGCCACGGCATCGCGCTTCTCACGACGGTACTTGGCACCTTTCTTGTTCTGGTTCTTCGATGTTAGACGGGCCAGGGTTTCCTTCACCTGACGGGCTACAGCCTCGTCATCAACCTCGAGGGGCTTCACGGGACGGTTCTTCTTTTTGTTCTTACCACCCTGCTGACCGCCATCCTGGAAGTTCTGGTTGCCACCTTTATTCTTATTCTTCTTATTGCTTGGGTTCTGGCCCTTCTCCTGATTGGCAGCAGCCTCGATATCCACGCGCTCCTTACCACCATGGATACGCTCGCGCTTCTTCTTCTCACCGTTGCCACCATGCAACTGAGCCTGTTTCTCCTCACGCTCCTTCTTACGCTCTTCCTTCGACTTCTTCTTCGGACGCGTACTCTGGTTCAGTGAGTCGAGATCGATCTTACCGACGACATTGAGGTTAGGCACAGCCTTCTGTTCTGTCTTCAGTTTATAAACCTCCTGCTCCTTCATCGAAGCCTCAGACTCCTGATCGTCTGATTCAACCTCTACAGGCTCAGGTTTCGGCTCGGGTTTGGGCGTTGGCTCAGCCTTCGGCTCCTGCTTAGGCAGGGGAACAGGCTGTTCGGCCTTCTTCTCCACCACAGGCTTGGGCTCAGGTTTGGGTTCTTCCTTCTCCTTGGGGGCAGGCTTTCCCACCTGGTTCAGGTCAATCTTTCCAAGCGGAGTGAACGTCTGACGAGGCTCTTCTTTCACCTCGACGACGGGTTCTGGCTTAGGCGGATTCTTGACCTTTTCCTTCTTTTTAGGGAACATCATCCCAGCCTGGGTCTTCACGTCCTTGTCGCCACGGAATTCCTTGACCAATGCCTCATACTGCTCGTCATTGATCTTGGTATTCATGTTGGCGTCGTCCTTGATCTCACCCAGACTTTTCTTGTTCTTCAGATAGTCGACTGCCGTCTGAAGACCGATGTTCAGTTCCGTTAATACTTTATTTAATCTGACTCCCATTAATTCTCCTTTTTACTTTTTTACCTTTTTATCTTTATTCGAACTCTGCACGGAGCACTTCCAGCAGATGGTCAACAGTCTCCTCCTCCAGGTCTGCCTTCTCAATCAGCATCTCACGAGGAGCATTCAGCACAGCCTTGGCTGTGTCAAGACCGATAGCCTTGATAGAATCGATCACCCACTGGTCGATCTCGTCGTCGAACTCATCCAGATAGATATCCTCGTCGGCCTCGCTCTCGTTGACCACACGGAACACATCGATGGTGTATTCTGTCAGCATGGACGCAAGTTTGATGTTCATACCGCCACGACCGATAGCCAGACTCACCTCCTCAGGCTGCAGATAGACCTCAGCCTTGTGGTTTTCTTGGTCAAGGACGATGCTCGAGATCTTGGCAGGGCTCAGGGCACGCTGAATGAACAACTGCACGTTCGACGAATAGTTGATCACGTCAATATTCTCGTTACAGAGTTCACGAACGATACCATGCACACGGCTACCCTTCACACCGACACAGGCGCCAACCGGATCGATACGCTCGTCGTAACTCTCCACAGCCACCTTGGCACGGTCGCCCGGCATACGAGCCACCTTCTTGATGGTAATCAGACCGTCGTTGATCTCAGGCACCTCGGCCTCCAACAGACGCTCCAGGAAGACGGGGCTTGTACGAGAGAGGATGATACGAGGATTGTTGTTCTCGTTCTGTACCTCCTTCACGATGGCACGGATGGTCTCACCCTTGTGATAGTTATCTGAGGGGATCTGCTCACTCTTCGGCAGATGGAGCTCATTGCTCTCATCGTCCATCAACAGCACCTCGCGCTTCCAGATCTGATACACCTCACCGCTGACCACCTGGCCAACCTTGTCCTTGTACTTCTGATAAAGCGAATCGTGCTCCAGTTCCAGAATCTTCGAAGCCAGTGTCTGACGCAGGTTCAGGATAGCGCGACGGCCGAACTTCTGGAAGTTCACCTCTTCACTGACCTCCTCACCTACCTCATAGTCGGGTTCTATCTTCTGAGCCTCAGAGAGGGCAATCTCCTTGTTCTCGTCCATCACCTCACCGTCGGCTACCACCACACGGTTACGGTGAATCTCGAAGTCACCCTTGTCGGGGTTCACGATCACGTCAAAGTTCTCGTCAGAGCCATAGATCTTGGCGATCACATTACGAAAACTCTCCTCGAGCACACTCACCAGGGTGGTGCGGTCGATGTTCTTGTTCTCTTTAAATTCCTGAAAGGTCTCAATCATCGAGGGGCCTTTCGCATCTTTTTTTGTTGCCATTAATATACTTTTTTTGTTTTTTAATTATTCATTTGAACGTCAGCAAATACTTGGCATACTTCACACCGTCCATGGCATAGGTCCTGTCGACCTCTACCAACACGGGGCGCTTTTTGCCTTCCTGTTTCTGCTTCTCCTGCATGGTGACGGTGAAATTGTTGCCTTCGACCGATTTCAGCACACCCTGCACCTTCTTTCCATCGAGGTCGAGCACCTCTACGGCGTCGCCGATGTGGTTGATGTACTGCTGTGCCACCTTGAATGGCTGTCCGAGGCCGGCACTGCCCACCTCGAGTTCGAAGTCACCGAGTTCGTCACCCAGTTTCTCCTGTAAGAACCTGCTCAACGCTGCACAGTCTTCAATCCATACACCATCGGCATGGTCAATCTCGATGACGATTCTGTCATCTGCACCAAAGATAATGTCTACGAGGAAATAATCGTTGCCCTGCAACCATTCTTCCGTCAATGTCTTAATAGTCTCTTTATTGATCATCTAATACCATTTATAATGTGAAATGAGAGACCCTTTCGAGTCTCTCATTCCGCTGAACGGGTGCAAAGGTACGAATTTTCCTTTGAACCACCAAATATTTCTTGGTATTTTTATGCTATCGCACTGAATATTTCCATTTTACGCGACTTGGAAGTGATTTCTATCGGCTTTTTCTTCTCTATTTTGATCAGCGAAGATGTCTCCTTTGGCTTCTGTGGAGCCAGCACTTTCTTATATTCCTCAGGATTCTTCAGCAGACGGATGGCCTCCTTCAGTTGAACGTCATGGTTGAGACCAGCCTCGATGGCTCCTGCCTGATAATAATAGGCAGCAATGATCTCTGATTCAAGGATCTGGCGAATCACTCGCTCATGACGGTCGAGGGCATAGGCCACATCGTGGTTCAGCTTCGACTCCAGGCTGTCAAAGGCAGCCTTGGCCTCATCGTAGTAACCCTCAAACTTAGCCGTCTTCACCAGTTCGGCAAACTGCTTTTTGCTGACGGGATCATAAGTAAAACCGCTCTTCACCACCCGTTCCTTGAAGGCCTGCCAGTCAGCGTCGGTCACATGAAACTCTGCAGCAGGGGCGATCGTCGGATGCTGGGCAATATAATCCACCACATAGTCGAACATCACCTCAGTCGAATCCTGTCCTGAGGCTGAGAGATAGAAGGCGATATTGGGGATGGTGTCGCCCTTCACCTCGACATCGGGCTTGATGCCACCACCGTCACGCACTTCACGGCCATTACGGGTATAGAACACCTTTGTCAGTGAGTCGGGGATATGTTCGCGATAACCGCCACTACCCTTCTTGTAGTTGATGGCCTGGATACAGCGTCCGCTAGGGATGTAGTATTTCGAGGTAGTCACCTTCATATTCGTGTTGTAAGGCAGGTCGATGGGTATCTGCACCAGACCTTTTCCATACGTACGCGTACCTAATATTATTCCTCTGTCCATATCCTGGATGGCACCACTGGTGATCTCACTGGCCGAGGCCGTCTCACCATTCACCAGTATCACCAACGGCATCACGGTGTCGAGTGGTTCCACACGGGTCTTGTATTCCTTCGAGGCCTGTCTGATTTTACCACGGTTCTCTACCACCGTAATACCCTTCGGCAGCCAGAGGTTCAGAATGTCCACCGCCTCCTGTTCCGAACCACCGCCATTGCCACGGAGGTCGAGCACGAGCGAGGTGGCGCCCTGCTTCTTCAGGTCGATGAGCGCTCTCCGTACATCCTTGGCACAGCCCTCCGTGAACGAGTTAAGGTTGATATAGCCCACATCACCCTCGCGGATGCCATAGTAAGGCAACTCCGGTAGTTTGATGTTCCTGCGGGTGATTTTGAAATTCATCATCTTTCCCGTCGAGGGGCGCATCACCTTCAGCAGGAAGCTCGTACCCGGCTCACCACGCAGGCGTTCACTCACGTAGCCGACAGCCTTATCGGTCATCATCGAGTCGTCGATGCTCAGGATCACGTCACCCTTCTTCAGTCCCACCTCAGCGGCAGGCATATCGGCATAGGGCTCATCGACGACCACACGGTCCAACTTCTGGTGCTTGCGGATCAGGGCACCGATGCCGGCATACTTACCCGTGAGCATCATCCGCAGGTTCTTCGTGTCTTCCTGTGCATAATACTCGGTGTAGGGATCCAGGTTTCTAAGCATCGCATTGATGCCCGTGCCGATGGTCTCCTTCGGGTTCAGCGTATCAACATACAACAACTCCAGATTCTTATACACCTGATTAAAGATGTCCAGATGCTTGGCCACCTCAAAGTTATGGTCACTGGTCTTCTGTGCCTCTGCCGTCAGACCCAAGCCTGCCAGCATCAATAATAGGATATATCTTTTCATATTTTTCTTTTTCTATTTTATACGATAATGACGCTGCAAAATTACATGATTCTCTTAAGAAAACATGCATTTCATGCCTTTTTTTGCAAAAAATTTAGGTTTCCTTGAATTTTTTCGCCTAAAAGTTTGGTAGTTTCAAAAATTCGCCGTACTTTTGCACCCGCTTAACAACAAGCACCTGCTTCAGTAGCTCAGTTGGTTAGAGCACCTGACTGTTAATCAGGGGGTCGTTGGTTCAAGCCCATCCTGAAGCGCCTAAGAGGAGTTAGAGAAATCTTACTCCTCTTTTTTTGCGTATGGCAACATGAAGCAATTTGATGGATTTTGGCAAACATTTTGTAGTTTTGGCCAAGACCTCCCGTCAATCTCTCAAAAGTGCTTTATTTAAAGGCGTTTTTCGAATTTAACACCTCCCGTCAGATCTCCCATAGACCTCCCTTAGACCTCCCGTCACACCTCCCTTTTCTTTGGTTTTAGTGTAGGGGAGAATAAGGGGAGGTCTATGGGAGGTTTACGGGAGGTCTTGAGACAAAACCTCCCGTGCTGAAATGCCGATAAACACAGGTAATTCCGAAGATTACGGGAGGTCTTGACCAAAAATGCGCTCATGGTGCAAAAACTTTGAAACATTGTCATCTCGACATTACAAAATCGGGGGTGCGTTTATAAAGATGCCTTCTAACGTTGTTGGAGATGCCTTGCACGACAGTAAGGGATGCTTAGTACGACAGTAAGGGCTGGCACTTTAGGGGGTATAACAGGCATCTTAACGACCCTTAGAAGGCATCTCTTACTCCCTTAGATGGCGGCTCAGACAGCCGTGGAAGGCATAGTTATTAGCACGACCTATAGTTAAAGATTTTGTTAAAAAGCACTAACAGGAAACACATCTCAATTATTATGATTACCTTTGCACACTCAAATTTAGTAATAAGATTATGGCAAAGAAAGCTCTTTTGATGATTCTCGACGGATGGGGAATCGGTAAGCATGGTAAGGGCGACGTGATCTTTAACACGCCGACCCCGTATCTTGATTT
>Ga0310696_10000958_pt1 | contig 42582 bp, 83 predicted proteins | sample AusTroGonzalo_MG_4_FD_203885 | JGI IMG/M metagenome (GOLD analysis project Ga0310696, IMG submission 203885) | Bovine rumen microbial communities from tropical cattle in Woodstock, Queensland, Australia - Gonzalo_02 (v2) (version 2) | ecosystem: Host-associated > Mammals > Digestive system >... | reverse complement strand
AGCTGCCGATGTCATAGAGGAACTGAGCAAGAAGCGGGTTGGAACATGGCACAGAGTAAAGGCAAGTCAAAGAAGTTATTCTTTTGTCTGCAATTCCTGCGGATCTATGTATCCGTATCTCACGAGATGTTGCCCGAATTGCGGCGTCGAGTATATCGATGAAGAGCCGCCGAAGGAGGAAACATGAAGTATATTGCTATCTTCGACATTCCAGATAATTACGGCATAGGTTGTGCTATTGCGAAGATTGCTCCTAAAGGCAAGGAAGTATATACAGACAAAGACTATGAAAACGCATACGCACAAACAGAGCCTCTGTCGGACAAAAAGGCAGAAATCTTTGATCGGTTCAACACTGTTGATAGAGTAATGTCGGACTTAGGGCTTCATTGTGCTTATGATATGCCGAGCTTCTGGTACAATAATGGGAAAGATTATACTGTAATTGAAACCAAATATCACAAAGGCTATATGCAAGCCTTGGAAGATGTTGAAAGAGAAGTCAGGTTACGATTCGGATTCGCTGAAAGAGATAATCCACTTTCGATGCCGTTTGATTTGCTCTGCAAGGCAGAGGAGGGCGAGTGATGAAACAATGTAGAGATTGCTACTGGTATTCTGATATTACAGTCAAATGTTGTGAACTTGATCATGAACCTGTAGAACCGTCAGATAGTGCATGCCCGTTCTTCGAAGCAGAGGAGGGCGAGTGATGACAGTCGAAGAATGGAAGCGTAAAAATCCACCAATTCAGAGAAAGCCCATCACCAACGTCGACCGCATCCGCGCTATGAGTGTTGAGGAGTTGGCCGCATGGATCGCGGAGCATCCCGCAGTCGTTGCGTATGACGAGAACAACCCGCAACACAAGGCGTGGCTTGAATGGCTCGAAAAGGAGGCTGACGCATGAGCGAACTTAAACCTTGCCCGTTTTGTGGAGGGGATGCGAAGTTTGAATCAGGCGTTAATATCATTCCGATGTATGACGAAAATGGCGCTTATGTCGATATTGTTGATGCAGTTTATTCAGAGCAGACCGGATGCCCTGCTTGCGATATTTGGTTTTATTGCATGGAAGATGATCCGGAAGGAATCACAATCGAGCGTTGGAACAGGAGGGCAACATGAGCGGAGTTTACATCAATGGCATGGAGATGCCGACAGAGTGCGGCAGATGTAATGCGGCTTTCCCAAATGGCGTTGATTATTCGTGTTGTTTAATAAAAGGTTATCCTCTTATTTCGAGTCAACGGTCAACACGGCTCAAAAATTGCCCTCTCGTCCCCGTCCCGCCGCATGGGAACTTGATTGAGCGCAAAGCGATTTGCCTAACGGACTTTGAGATTGCAATGTGTGATGGCGATTACAAAGAAGGGATGAAAATGCTGTTGGAGAAGATAGAATCCGCTCCCACCGTCATCCCGGCAGATGAGAACGAGTGATGAAGGAGGAATGAGCATGGGAATTTATATCAAGAACATGGAGATGCCGAAAAAATGTATACGCTGTCCAGTTAATGTGTATGGCAGATGCCTCGTGAATGACGATAAAGATGTGAGCAAGGCTACGGCTGATGCCGTGCGAGACAAAGATTGCCCTCTCGTCCCCGTCCCGCCGCACGGGAGGCTGATTGATGCGGATGCGTATATCGAATATCTAAAAGCAGAAGACCAAAGAAAGCCGTTTTGGAAACTGGACGTCGGATTGGTAGAAACGTCAATAACCCATGATGCCCCGACCGTCATTACGGCAAGCGGAAAGGAGTAGAGATGGCGATTTACATTAAAGACATGGAGATGCCGAAGAGCTGCTGGGAGTGCGGCATAGAACAAGAGGGGTTCTGGTGCGGTGTGCTTGACGGTTATCAAAATACAAGACGCTTTGCAAACGAGCGCAGAGATGACTGCCCTCTCATCGAAGTGCCTGATCATGGAGAATTGATCGATAAGACAGCACTACTTGCAGAATGCGAATGGGCAAACATGGACGATGATACTGACGTGAGAGTAGTTCGTTGCGACGTAATCAAGGAAACTCCGACCGTCATCCCGCAAAGTGAAAAGAGGAAGGGAGAAATGACTATAAAAGTATCGGACAATAATCGGTTATTGGATAGGGTGCCATCTCTCCCCGAAGAAAGACGGGCTGTTATTTCTGAGGGAATAAAAAGAGAAGAATATCTGAAAAAGATAGAAGAAGATGCTGATCCGTTGGGTTCTTTTATCGAACATTTTAAGGATTGATGGAGTGAAATAATGGCTGACGTTCTTATTGAAGGTATTAAGTTGCCTGATTATGGCGAAATCATGGTCGAGTTACAGGCTGGTGGAGGGGAAGAGTGATATGGGCTATTACGTTCCAAGCGAGACACCGGAAGATTGCCGGGAATGTCCCTATTGTTGCTATTATTCTTTTCCGGGAGAGACGGAATGCGTTGCGGGGCATTTCCTCATGCAGACCGATCACAAAGCGTTGCTGTTTGAGGGGCGGCATCCTAACTGCCCGCTGGTCGAAGTTCCAAGCAGTTGCAGACGTCTGATTGACGCCGGGTCTTTTGCGGAAAACTTCAATGTTCCGGACGACTGGACATATTATGCCGCAGAAATACATGCCGCTATTAATGCCGAGAGAACCGTAATCTTAGTGGAGGCGAACGATGGCAAATCCTATTCTCGTTAACCCATTCATCGTAACTATCGGATGGCTTTGCGTTGGCGCGTTGCTTGTTGGAATAGCCTATATTGTTAAAGAAAAAATAGATGAAAAACTATATGTTTTTAAAGCTCGTTGGAAGCTCAAGCATCGTTTCGACAAACCTCCGACCGCGAAATGCTATTGTGCCGAATGTGTACGATGGAAGAAAACAAACAACGAAACCGAAGATAGTCATGCGGTTGGTTATTGCCGCAATGTAAGTAAATATACTGCAGATTTTGATTTCTGTAGCGACGCTTATAAAAAGTCAAACGATGATATTTTAAGGGAGGGAAAGTGTGAAAAAGAAGTGTAGGTGGCAAACAGCGGGGGACGAAAGCTTTTGCGAGCACCCAGCCAATAGCAAAAAATACAACATGTACTTTGGAAGGGGCGATTGCGTATATCTCGGGAGCGAAGAAAAATGCGTGTATTTCGAAAAAGTCAGCACGACCGATTATGACGGACCGGAAAAAGCGACCGAAAAGAGAACGTGCAACGCTGTCCATAGCCCAACGCACTACAACAAGGGCGGCGTCGAATGTATCAAGGCACTAGAGTCGTGGCTCACACCGGAAGAATATCAGGGGTTCTGCTGTGGAAACGTCATTAAGTACGTTTGCAGATGGCGAAGTAAAGACGGACTTCAGGATCTCGAAAAAGCCAAAGTCTATTTGGAATGGCTGATCGAGTCAGCAAAGAGGGGGTGCGAGAATGCAGACTGACTATATAAAGAGCAAATTCAGGTTGGCTAACAAAGCCATTGATATTGCCTACGAGCTCGAACGCCTTGAGCAACAGATGGACGATATGTACAAAATCAATACATATCTGCTACGTCGATACAAGGGCGATCTGATGAAGGAATTCGACATTAAGGAAGAGCAGGAAATTTCGAAGGAAGCCATGGCCCTTATGTCGATATTCAACTGCGAAACATTCGAGAGGGATGCAATTCTTGACTTTGTAACAACGATGCAGATCGCAAACAAAATCAAGGAAATCATGAATAACGCCATGCCAGATCCGTGGTACTGCTACGGGTTTGGAAATATTGACAAAGGAGAATAAAGTATGAACAACAATCTCACAGAAATGGTATTTATCCTCGACATGAGCGGGTCGATGTCTAATCTCGCAAAGGACACGATCGGCGGGTACAACTCTCTTCTTAACAAGCAGAAAGAGTTGGGAAAAGATAATCCGGACCTGAAGGCAAACGTCACAACCGTTCTGTTCGATGACCGCTATATCGTTATTCACGACCGCGAGAACATCGACTCGGTTACAGAAATCACCGAAAAAGAATATTGCCCGTGCGGGATGACGGCAATGCTGGACGCTATCGGGAAAACGGTTGCCAGCGTCGGACAGAAGCTTGCAGCTACCCCGGAAGAGGACAGACCCGGTCTTGTTTCGGTTACGATTATCACCGACGGCTACGAGAACGCCTCGAAAGAATACACGTGGGACAGGGTCCGGAGCATGATCAAAGAACAGCAAGAGAAGTATTCGTGGATATTCACGTTTATCGGGGCAAACATCGATGTGGAAAAAACCAGCTATGACCTCGGGATCGACAGTAGGATGGCATTCAACTATACGCCGACTGCCACGTGCGTCAACGCTGTCTATACCGCGTGCGCAGACGCTGTCACTGTTGGAAGAACGACAATTTCAAACGCAAGTCTCACCGGATGCACAGTCTCAGCGGACGACATCAAGGGCGTTATGACAACCAGCTATGCAAACATCGAGTAAAAGAAAGGAGAAAACATGGAAAAGATTTCAAACATGGTCAGTAACGTCAAGGTCTACGACCTCGAAGAGAGCATCAAAGCCGCAAAATACCCGATGTCAACCGACATCGGCAAACTGAACTCAGAACTGATCACAGGGGAATAACCGAATGGGTGATCTTCCGGACAAGATCGTTAGTTTCGGAGCTCTCCGTGTCGAGTACGGCATGGAAAAGACGTGCCAGTGTAAAACGGCACGCTATGAGATTGATGTCAAGAATAGGTTTGTGTATTGCCAAGATTGCGGCGCGATAATCGAGCCATTTGAGGCTCTTCTCAATATAGCGCAGTATTACGAAAGATACGAAGACAGATTGAACTACATGCTCGAAGAACGCAGAAAACTCGAAGAATGGAATCCACGGCTTCTCGTTGCAAAGAATATTGTGGAGCATTATCACTCGGGGAAGATGGCTCCGGTGTGCCCGAGATGCCACGAGGCGTTCGATCTGAAGGAAATCTGGCAGTGGACGGACGCAAGATTTGTAAGACCGATAGAAAAAACGGAGGAAGAGAATTGAAGACGAAAGAAGAAATTGTTGCAACCGCCTTGATGGATTGGCACAACAAGGGCAAAACAGACGACAACTGGTTTAAGAGCCGTATTGAGGGCGCTTTCGACAGCGGAAAGGCAAACGGACGTGCAGAGGTAGAAAAAGAAGTGATGGAGTCCACACTAACGAACGACCTTTATCAAGAGGGCTTTCGAGTCGGAAAGGAAATAGCGTTCCAGCAATTGGCAGGATGGACGCCGAGAACGCTACAAGAAATTTCTTCAGACGAATATAACAAGGGACTTGAAGAGGCATGGAACATTGCCAGAAAGCTTCGGCACCCATCATGTGGCGGAATGGACAACGAAGAACAGGAAAAGGTGTTCGGATATATACACCCTGATGATGTCTTGACGAATCTTTCCGCGAAAGAGGCTATTGAGAAATTTAGAGAGTATGAAGAATCTTGCAAAGCGAAGACCAATGCTCAGAAATTCGAGGAAGTGTTCCGCTTTGACCCTAAAAAGGGTCTTATAATCGGAGAAAACTACAACCCGGTTATGGTTACTCCGCCCGTTGCCAACGATAGTAGTTGGTGGGAAGAAGAATTCGAGGAGAAAGAAGAAGATGGATGCGATTGAATATCTCAAAGAACGCGAGAGAATGGTGGGAAAAGGCTCAGAAAGAGACGTTGACCTTGATTACGACCATAGTTTGAAAGAAAAAACCGCCCCTAAAGAAGCGGTAGCTTGCGTTGAAAGGTGGAGTTTGGAACATCCGCTCCTCACAAACGCCAGAAAATTTGAGGAAACGTTCGGACTGAAGCTCGGGAAAAATCCAAAAAAGATAGTGGCGTCTTACAACGGAGAGATTTTCATTCCGATTCCTGATGAGTGGTGGGACACAGAATACGAGGAACCGTAATGTACGACTTAGAAGAAATAAAGAAATTTGCGGCTAAGGCGAACAACCCCGGAGATTTCGACGTCCATGAGGCTGTGCTTTACAATACCTACAGGTATTGTTATAGAGCATATAAAGAAAACCCAACCGAGAAAACGAAAGAAAGACTCCAAAAGTTTCTCGAGCCTGTTATAGCAACGCATTACAGGAAAGACCGAGAAAACTCGGGTTCTACCCTATGATCAAGGGTCTCATTGTAATACTGGGGTTTTTGTACCTGTTTTTCCTTATATGTTATGAAGTCCAAGCTGAGGTAAAACGTGCCGTGCGCTGCAAGCCAAAAAAACATCTTGGTAGCGACTGAATGGTAAGATGAGGAAAAAGAAGTGAAATATAATCTCGAAGAAGAAAGCAAGAAAGGGTATGACACTGGAAGAGATTAAAAATTCAGACGCGCTCTGGCTGACCCCGGCAGATGTCGCGCCCGTTATCGGGTGCGACCCAAACAAGCTGAGGATGACGGCGCACGAGAATCCAGCACTTCTCGGATTTCCCGTTACGGTTGTTGGAACGAGGGTTAAGATCTGGCGAAAGAAGTTCTTGGAGTTTATCGGCGAAGCCGACGCTTCGCCTTGATTCCGGATTTCTAACGCGTATTTCTTTGTTTACAAATTCTTCACAAAAATTTTTCGGCAAAACTCCTGTCTAATCTCTATATAGTAAGTGGGGACAAACGATTCCCGAATATTATAAAAAGGAGATAGAACCAATGGAAAACAGAGACACAGTAGCAGAAATGATCGGGACGAACAGAAAGGTACGGGAACTGTACGCGACGCTGGAATGCCTGAGAGGGTGCTGTGACGCGCCCTGTCTGGATCATCTGGAAGAGCTGACGAAAGACGTGTGCTGCGAGCTGATGAAAGAGAGATTCGGGAACTTGCCGCGCGTAATGTAAAAATCCTATGGCTAACAGGTGGCTAACACACGGGCTACAGAAGCCCTGTTTTACTGGCTTTGGGTATCCCCTGCTAAGGGAGTAGGTGTCTAAAAAGCACGCGAGGGTTCAAATCCCTCCTTCTGCGCCAAAAGTACCCGAAATTCAGTAATAACACTGATTTCCGGGTACTTTCTTTTTCCATAAGTTATGTTTTTCTGATCGCACAATTCCCGCATTTTTCTTGGAAATACGAAAAAACTTGTAAAAAATCGTAAAAACGCGTTCTATGGCTAACACGGTGGCTCACAGCCCCCAAAATCATTGGTTACAAAACGATTACTGCGATTGGGGCTCCCCTTCAAGGGGATTCCCGTTTTCCTCTTTTGACGGAATAGAATTTACACCGGCATGCGCCTCGGTGCCGCCAAAGTGAATATAGCGCTGTGAGGTCGTGATCTTGGAGTGGCGCATTACTTGCTGTATGGTGGCGGCGTTCAAGTTCTGTTTGGCGGCTTCCGTTCCAGTTGTGTGCCGACAGGAATACGGGTCGAGATCCCGGACGCCGATTCTGGTTAAGCATTTGTGATAATAAGAATACCACGTGTCTTTCTTCTTGTAGGGCTGGATATAATCGCCCTCAACCGATTCACAAAGCTCTTCCAGAACCGGCTTGACGCATTCTGCGAAAACAATTGGGACTTCCTTCTTGCGCTTTGCTGTTTTCTTCCCGCATCCCCAAATCTCGCACCGGTCAAAATCGATCATGTCCTTCCGGCAGGCGAGCAGCTCTCCCGGCATCATGCCGCTGTAAATCATGAGAAGCAGATACCCGACGAACGGGTCTCCGTCCGCATAGGCTTTCCACATGGTTTCGACTTCGGCTTTTGTAAACGGGACCGTTTCTTTTTCTTCCAGTGACGGAAGCTCAATGTGCTCAGACAGATTTGCCGGGACAAACTGGTCTGCCATTGCAATCTGGTAGAGATGGGACAGGACAACCTTCATGTCCCTTGCCGTATAGTGGCTTGAGGATTTTTCGTTGACAACCCGCTGAAGGTCGGCGGTGGTCAGATCGGTAATCGGGTAATTCATCAGGGAGTCAAGGCGGGTTCTTGCGATCTTATAGGCGGTCTGCTTCGACTTCCCAAGCTTTGAGAGCTTGTTTTCTTCGTACCGATTCCAAAGCTCGATCATCTTCGGCGGCTTCCGGTCAGGCTTGTCCGACAAAGACGGGAGATAGCTGAGTGCGTCCTTTTTCGTGGTGAACCCGCCTTTGGAAACACGGCGGCGGACTTTCTTCAGAGAACCGTCTTCCTGCTGAACAAAAGAATAGCATGTCGCCATGGCATACCAGTAGTTGCCGCGCTTAAACACGGTTCCGGAACCGTTCCCGCGTTTCTTTGTATTTCTTTTCGGTTTGTCCTGATTTGCCCCGCAAAGGCAACAGAACTGACCGTCAGGAACCTCTTTTTTGCAGACTCTGCATTCCAATCAGAACACCCCCTCAGCTTTGCAAAACGCCTTGTTGGTGGTAATTTGGCTCGGTGACGATACTCCGCATTATTTTTACCATCAAAGGAGATTTTTGCATGAATGCGAAAGAATTACAGGTAGAAGAAACCTTGGAGAAACTCGGCGCAATACTGCGCACGATCGACGCCTTTGAGATCCCGGAATGGGATAAATCCGCGTTAATTTGGATTGCTTGCGAATACCTTGAAAAACTGGAAGAAGTTTTCATGACGGGCGGAACGCAATAACCGTTATTTTTCCATCGCAGAGATTTGACTTCAGCGCGGAGTAGAATTCGTCATAATCCCTATGGCTCAGGACGCCATTCAGCAACAAAATATCCGCTATGGCGTCCTGATGCGTGTATCCGCCATAATAGAACCGGGAACAAATGGCATCCAGATAATCGGCGGTGATATCCGGAAGCGGCTCTTCCGGACCGAAGCGTTCCAGAACGATTGTGACTTCTCCGTGCGAAGACACATAGATTGACTTTGCCACAGTCCGAAACGTCAGCCGAATATCTTTTGCGACCAGAACAGTGTCAGTCTTCATATCTTTTAAGAATCATGTCGATGACCTGTTTGTCTGCGGGAGATGCAACGGTATAAAGCTCAAGCATGTGCTTGGATTCGTCCGGAATCGCGGAATATCTGGACGTTTCGCGACCAACCAGCCAATCGAGCGAAACGTCATAGCAGTCGCAGATTCTCCAAAGAGCCGTAATGTCCGGGGAGCGCTCCGTAAGATATCTGGTAACGGTTGTCGGCGCAAGACCGACCGTGCTTGCGAAATCCTTGCCGTTCAAACCACGGCTGTCCATAAGAGCCTTGAGATTCTTTCGGAACGGCTCCCAGTCGTAAACTTCTGCGATTCTGAATTTTCTGTTTTGCGCCATAAGAAACACTTCCTTCCTTTATAATATGAATATTACACCACGCAAAAAGAGAAGTCAAAAAAATTTTTGCAAAAAACGCTTTAAGGCATTGACAAATGCTGTACGGCGCTGTATAATTGCACCGTTGGCACAGGAATTGTAGCTTAGTGGACGGAAACGGAGGCTTTGGGGATGGATATTGCGCGTACAATCCTTGATCAGCTTGGCGGAAATCGGTTTGTGATGCTTACAGGATGCAATAGCTTTGTGGGAGATAAGGACACCCTGAGGATGAGCATTCCGAGAAACTACAGCAAGGCGAACAGGCTGTGGATTACGCTGAATGAAAAAGATCTGTATGATATGCGGTTCTTTCGCTTTCGCAGAGGTCATATCAACAGAAACGGGGAATTTATTCCGGAAAAGATTGACGAAGAGAAGGTCTACAGCGACATCTATTTCGACCAACTTCAGGAAGTTTTTACCCGCCACACGCACCTGTACACACACTTTTGAACAGAGAGGGGGTAGATGGATTGACACGAACAAAATACGGGGCATGGAACAGACAGAAGCAACATGCAATCATTGGAGTTCGACAGGACGCCGGTTATAACAGCACAGGGGACTTTTCGGAAGCGCTTTACGGGGTCGGTATGAAAACCGGAAAGGACGCTTATCTTCGCCGGGAACGCGGGGAAACGCCCGTTTCTGCTGACGAGATTTGGTACTATTCGTACCTTCTCAAGATTCCTGTGATGGAGACTCTGGCACTGTTTTCCCGGATGCCGGACGATAGCAATGTTGCTTTATACGCCGAAAATGCTATGAAGCAGTTTCGAGAGGCGAACGGCTCTTAACTACGGTTATAATTGTACTACTGAGGATGGGAGGAATAAATGGGACGCGGAGCGACTATAGCGGCTGGTAATGTATGGTATAAGGCAAGGAAAAACGCGGCATTAGGGAATGACAAGCTGTCAAGCAAGGAAGGTGCCGCAGAGCTGATGAATGTCAGCGTTGACGTTGTAGACATGGCAGAGAGAAACAGGTATAAGAAAATGCCGCCGGAGGTGGCACTTTCGATGGCTGATGTCTATGGCGCTCCGGAGCTTCGGAATCACTATTGCCTGAATTGGTGCCCGATAGGCATTTACCGGTCGATCTCGGATGAACGGATTGATATTCAGACAGCAACGCTTCAGCTTACGAAGCTCCTGAGGAAAAAGTCGATTCATAGAAGCGTGAGTCGGCTTCAGGATATTGCGGAAGACGGGAAGGTTTCAGAGGACGAGGTGGGGGACTTGGACGAGGTCCTTGCGCAGTTGAAAGAGACTGCGAAAAGCATTTCACGGTTGGAAATCATCAGGGAAAGCATAAGGTACTAAAGTGGAAAGGAAAGGTACAAAATGGACGAAATGTACAACGCGCAGACCAGCATTCAGCCGGTTAAAAGCTATCCGGGGGAAGAATTCAAGAGACCGAGAGACTATCATAGGAGAGCTGAAGTGAACAGCAGAACTTCCATCAGGCTATTCTTCAGGCAAAACATGGATATCGTGCGCAACATCTGCATCGTGTTGGCGCTTCTGATCATCACGAATTCGTGTGTTTACTTCAACACAAAGCGGAACACGAAGGAAGAGATGGAAGCGATCATGCGGAACGAGATCACCAAGACTCGTATTCAGACCGAGCAAGAGACAATATTCCGAATGAAGGAAGAGTACGGGATTAATGACGCGAAGCTTAAGCAAGACAAGATGGAAGCGGACGCCACGTATCTTGCTACCATGCTTGAGGCTTACGCGGAAGCCGGTAACTCTGATGCGGCGTTGTATCTTATCGGATGCTCTGCGAAGAACCGGCAACTCTCGAACAGATACCCGAACGACATGTTTTCGGTAGTGTCTGCAAAAGACCAGTACATGGGGTGGGACGAGACCAGAGTCCCGACTGCTCGGACAAAGCAGATCGCAAAGGATATCGAAGAAATCTACGCTACTATCGGTGCGCCGATGAGCACAAGCTATGTCTATATTGTCTGGACTTCCAGAGAGGTCAAACTCATTGACAATCTGGAGAAGAATGTTCCGACCCATACGTTCTACGAGGCGGATATGGAAGATTTTCTCAAGGCGAGAAACGGTTAAACAACAGGGGGTACTATTGAGAATGGATGAAGAACTCAAGGTTACGGCGCTTGTAGAAGTTAAACAGCTTCCGGTTATTGAAAACCAGTTGGCACTGATTCTTCCGGAAATCAAGCAACGTTGCGAACTCGCCGCAAGCCTTGTAGTAAACGAGGAAAACTACAAGGAAATGAAGAAGATGAGGGCTCAGCTTAACAAAGAATACGCAGAGTTCAAGGCGCTCATCAAGAATATCAAGGAAGTCGTTATGGCTCCGTTGAACGACTTCATGAACGGCATTTGCAAAGAAGTGGATCAGGCATACTCGACCGGCATTTCTGGTCTTGACGGCAATATCAAAGACACCGAAAACGGGCTGAAAGACCAGAAACGAGAAGCACTGATGGAATATTACGACGAATACCGCCAGAGCGTTGGTCTTGACGAGAAAATCGCAGACCCGCGCAAGTCCGGTATCAAGGTCGGACTGTCTGGTAGCCTGAAATCTTATAAAGAACAGGTTAAGGCTTATCTGGACAGAATTGTAAGCGATCTCCAGACAATTGACGCGCTTGAAAACCGAGACGAGATCATGGCGGAATACCGGATCTCGCTCGACATAAACAGCGCCATTCAGATCGTTAAGGATCGAATAGAGCGCGAAGAGGCGGTCAGAAAGCTCCGCGAAGAGGCAGAAGTCGCACGGCTTGCAAGAGAGGCGCACGATGCTGAGGTAGAAGCGGCAATCGCTGAGACCGCAGAGACGGCGGAAGACGCGCAGGATAACCCCAGCGATTTTCTGTCCCCGCCGAGTGCTGAAAAGCTCTCAGAAGAGCCGCAGAGCGATCCTGAGGCGTATTATCAGACCGCGTTCCGCGTGACGGGAACTTTGGACATGCTCCGCGCACTCAAGCGCTTTCTTGAGGAAGGCGGGTATGAATATGAATCTATTAAAGAAGAGGGATGAACTATGGGGAATGGTAAAAGCATGACCACAGTTGGTCAGGGGCAGAATGGTCAGAGGCAGAAGCCGAAGTTTTCGGTCGCGATTAACACGGACGGATATCAGAAGCTGATCAACAACACGTTAAGAGACCCGGAGAGGGCACGCAGATTCACTGCCGCTATCACTTCGGCGGTAGCTGTCAATCAGGAACTGCAGAAGTGCGACGCAGGAACGATTCTTGCTGGCGCACTGCTCGGGGAAAGTTTGAATCTTTCTCCGTCCCCTCAGCTCGGGCAATACTACCTCGTCCCGTTTGAGGCAACGGTGAAAGACGATGACGGGAAAACCGTTTATGAAAAAGACGAGAACGGGAAAGACGTCTACGAGGAGTGGACGGACGGCAGTAAGCATAAGAAGCCGATGAAAGAGAAGAAGGCTGTCTTTGTGCTTGGCTATCTGGGATATTTGCAGCTGGCGATTCGAAGCGGACAGTATTCTGATATTGACGCTATGGAAATCAAACAGGGCGAATATCTTGGGAAAGACCCGTCCACCGGCAAGCCTCGTTTCTCATTCATTGAAGACGATGACGAGCGCGACGAGCTTCCGACCGTCGGATATATGGCATATTACGAGTATGTCAACGGCTTTCGAAAGACTATTTATTGGTCGAAGGAAAAGATGTTGAAGCATGCCGACAAGTTTTCTCCGGCTTTCCATGCCGAGGACTACGAAAAATATCTCAGTTTTAACGGGAATGTCCCATACAAAGAACAGAAGAAATACTCTTCGTTCTGGTATAAAGACTTCGACGCAATGGCGAAGAAAACGATGATTCGGGTCCTGATATCGAAGTGGGGCGTAATGTCCATTGATATGCAGAAGGCAGTTATTTCAGACAATGGAATGGCGAGCCTTACCTCAGACGGCGATATTATCACCGCTGATACCAGCATAATCGCAGAGAATGAAGCGATTGAAACAGAAGTTCGGGTTGCCGATATAACCAAGCCGGAATTCACTGACGCCGTGAATAAGGTGAATTTGGAAAATCTGTAATCAAGTCGCGGTGATGGAATAGGTAGACATGGTAATTGTGGCTGTGAAGTAGGTGAGCCCAGTGCAAGTACCCTTCACTCACAAGGTAGGGGAAAGGTATAGCCGAAAAACATGTGGGGTGCAAATCCCCGCCCGCGACTTTACAAAAAAGGGAGGTACTAACAGTGGAATGTTTAAAATGCAAAAAAGAAATTGGTGAAGATTTTCGATTCTGCCCGTATTGTGGAAGCAAGACAGGAAAGTTTGCGAAGCCGAGCTTTACGAACGCAGAGTATCTTACGGTCTGCCCGAATGACGCGTTTAAGAAAGAATTTGAGACTCTTAAATCTCTTTCGGCAGAAGACGCCCAGAAATGGCTTCATAACATGCATGACCCAGTAACGGTGTATGGGCTTTATGTGGACTATACGTTTAATCACGTGGACGAGGGGAGGGTTACCCCGAGGTATACGGACGAGCGGTCAGAATTTCTATCTCCGGAAATGATGGATTGTTTTCTCCCCGCGTGGGAGAAGAACGAACGCTCCGGATTCAACTACTACACGCCAAAAAATGTGCGCGTAGAGAAGCGGAATCTGACAAAAACCCGCTTCAAAGATCTCGGAGAGACACTCTTCTTCACAAAAGAAGAGTGTGAAGAAGTGAAGAAATCGTTTGAAGCGAAGTATTTTGAGGGCTAACTACAGCGTAACGAGATGCGTCAGTTTAGGCGGTGATCGGGATTGATAGACTATCACGTTATTCAGACAGGAAGTTTGGGGAACGCGGTTTTAATCGAACAGAATATTCTTATCGACGCCGGAGTCTCGTTTGTCAAGATAGAACCGTATTTCAAGGACATCAAACTTGTGCTTCTGAGCCACGTGCATTCAGATCACTTTAAACCATCCACAATTCGCAGAATGGCGCACGACAAACCCTTGCTCCGGTTTGGGTGCGGAGCATGGATGGTAAAGCCGCTCGTGGATTCTGGTGTTGCAAAATCGCAGATTGACGTGCTCAAAGAGAACGTAGCGTACAATTACGGGATCTGCAACGTGATTCCGATAGAGACGGTACACGACGTCAGAAATTATGCCTATAAGCTCCATTTTCCGCACGGGAAGGTTTTCTACGCTACCGACTTAGGTACTCTTTCAGGGATCACGGCAAGGAATTACTCGCTTTACCTGTTAGAGAGCAACTATAATGAAGAAGAGCTTCGAACGAGAATGGACGAAAAGATCGCGAACGGGCAGTACGCTTACGAGCGAAGGGTGCTCAGATACCATCTATCTGACAAGCAAGCGAACAACTGGCTTTATTCGCAAATGGGTCCGAACAGTGAATATGTCTATCTCCATCAGCACATAGACAGGGAGCCACAGTGGGGAAGAGCATCGGACGAGGAAATGGGTGAAGAGACGTGAGAGCAAAGATCGTAGATTTCGACTGGCAAAGGAACCGCGTAACGTTCGAATTCGACATCGACTTCTCGGATTTCTTTGATAAGTTCAAAGACAAGCTGATTAACGTCGATATCAAGCTCTGGCGTCCGAAGAGAAGCGGAGCGGCGAACCGTTATTTCTGGACTCTGGTAGATAAGCTCGCAAAGGTACAGCACACGACCAAGAACGAGATTTACCGGCAAGAAATTAAAGAGATCGGCGGCGTCTCTGAGGTATTGAGGTGCCGAGATGACGCCGTGGATCGCTTTTGCAAGCAGTGGGAAGCACAAGGGCTCGGGTGGCAGACAGAGGTTTTGCCGCTCGGAGACGGTGCGTCAGACATCATTGTCTATTACGGAAGCTCAACATTCGACACTGAGCAGATGTCGCAGTTGATCGACAATGTGATTTTTGAGGCAAAGCAGTTCGGGATAGACTGCGATACCCCGGACGCACAGGCATATTGGGAATATATTGAAGAGGAGGCAAAGGCGAAATATGGAAACCGAAACAACGATTCAGAACGTTATTGAACCTACAGCACAGCAGGAACTTAAAATTCTCAGATATATGGAGACAAAAGGCAGAATCAGCCAGTGGATTGCCACTCAGGAACTTCATATTCTGAGACTCGGGGCGAGGATCTGGGACCTGAAACAAAAGGGATACCCCATCTGCGACGAGATGGTGTATCACGAGGACGAGCACGGCAACAGGACCCACTGGAAAGAATATTGGCTGGCAACAGCTTAATTTAACAAAACGGAGGAATTATATCATGGCAATGAACAGTTGCGACTTCATGGGAAGACTGACGGCAGACCCCGAGCTAAAACTCGTTGGGGAAGATCAGGTAGAAAAGGTAACATTCACGTTAGCTGTGGACCGTGACAGGAAGCGCGAAGACGGAAGCCGGGATACCGACTTTCTGGACTTCGTCTCTTGGCGCGGCACAGCTAAATTTATTGCCGACCACTTCCACAAGGGCGACACCATGATCGTCACGCATTCTCGCGAGGTTGTACGGGAATACACTGACAAGGACGGAACGAAGCGCCGCAAGCACGAGCACGAGATATCTTCCAAGACCGATATCTACTTCGGAAGCCGCCGCCGTGATCGGCAGGACGTATCGTACTCTGAGGAAGATTGTTAACATGCCGTAAGGCATTTGTAATTGACAGTACAGCACTAAAAATGGTACAGTATAGGGGCTCGGACAGGAGCTCAGTTTTGCCGCGGAAAAATGCTGTGAAGCAGCCGTAAATGCGTTGACGAAAGATTTGTCACAAAGGATGAGTGATCATGGGTGGTTATTTTACAGTAGATAATGCGTTCTGGTCAGACCCGGATGTTTCAGATAACTACACGCCAGAGGACAAATATTTCTATCTTTATCTTCTCACATGTCCAAACGCGAATATATCTGGATGCTACGGACTGACAATTAAACAAATGGTCTTTAATACAGGATATGACCAAGACACTATACGGAGACTGATTACCAGATTGTCCGAAGTTCACAAAGTAATTGAATACGATTTGGATACTAAAGAAATACTTGTGAAAAACTGGTGGAAACACCATTGGACAACATCGCCCAAATATCTTGTTTCTTTAAAAGAAAAAATCTCGCAAGTAAATTCAGAGCGATTTAAAGATTTTTTAAACCAAAAACTCTCTACGTTTTTAAATTCGAATGGAACGGATGATAGCGCAACGACACAGCTAGTGCCGCCCAAGAAAAAGAGAAGAAACGGGATTTCTCCTAAAAAACGAATGGATGTGCTTGAGCGGGATAAATTTACGTGCCGATATTGCGGAAGATCAGCACCAAACGTTGTTTTAGAAGTAGACCATATTCTGCCTGTTCTTCATGGTGGCACGGACGATCTTTCAAATTTGGTGACAACGTGCTGGGAGTGCAACAACGGGAAAAGAGACAGGGTGTTTGAAAAAGTTAGCGGTGAAGAATGATGAATGAAGTTAAATGGATAAAGCTCAGTATTGAGATGTTTGATAATCGGAAGATTAAGCATCTTAGAAAGCTCCCAGACGGTAACAGTATCGTTTTAATATGGGTGATGCTACTGACGCTCGCCGGAAAATGCAATGCCGGTGGGATGATATTCCTGACTCAAAACATACCATACACTACAAAGATGCTTGCCGACGAACTTGACTTCGAAGAAAACACCGTAAAACTTGCGCTAGAAGCCTTAGAAAGCTTTGGAATGATAAGCACGGATGGGTTCTTGAGTATCGTAGGATGGGAAGAGCATCAGAACGAGGACGCCCTATCTGCGATTCGAGAGCGAGACCGAGCAGCGAAGCAAAGGTATCGCGAAAAGCAGAAGCAGAAGCAACTTTCTGCCGGAATCGTTGGAGCAACAGAGAATAAAAACGGACATGTCCAAGAAATGTCCAAGGACATGTCCAAGGACAACGAAATGGACATGTCCAAGGACATGTCCAAGGACAAGGGAACGGACGTGTCCTTGGACTCTTCTTATTCTGTATCTACATCTACTTTTAACTCTAGCTCTGAAGAGGAAGAGATGGGGGTGCAGGGGGAAGAGAGAGGACAAGAGGCTTCTGAGGCGAAGCCGGTTGAGAAACCAGCAAAGAAAACTACTGCGAAAGCGAAAAAGAAGATATCAGGAGATTTATTTGAAGACTTTGCGGACGGAGACGAAGAACTGCTTGCAGCGCTAAGGGACTATGAACGTTCACGAAACAGCCGAAAAAAGCCCCTGACAGAACGCTCGAAAACACAACTAATAAATAAACTGCGCGACAAATACCCGAGACACCAGTGGGTTGCGATTGTAGACCAGAGCACATTGAGAGGATGGGACTCGTTCTACCCATTAAAGAATGACGAGGACTGGAATGCAAACGGAAGAGGCGGAAACTCCGGCGGCGGAAACGTATTCTTCGAAAATGCGAGGGAGATGGTAACGAATGACAGTATTAGAAACTAACTTGGTACTCGGAACACTTCAAAGCGCGTTTCCGAGCTTCTACAGGGGACTTGGGAAGAAAAACGCGCAGGATATCGCCGATCTCTGGACAAAGATGTTTGAAGACGATGACTTCAAAATGGTTATGGGAGCCGTACAGGCTCTCATAGCCACGAGGACAGAGAGCTTTCCACCGACAATCGGCGAAGTGAAAGCGAAACTCGCAATGCTTAAAGAACCGGAAGATATCTCTGAGCAGGAAGCATGGGCGATGGTCAGCAGGGCTTGCCAGAACGGATATTACCACTCCAAAGAAGAGTTTGAGAAACTTCCGGAAGTGATACAACGGTCTATCGGGAATCCAGACCAACTCAAGATTTGGGCTCAGATGGATTCCGAGACGGTTGAAAGTGTTGTCGCTTCAAACTTCATGCGGACGTTCAGGGTGAAGAAGCAACAGCAGAAAGAGCTGGATATGATGCCAAACGAAATAAAGCAATATCTTGGCTCGATCGCAGATAAGATGAAGCTTAACGGCAGGGAGACGAAAGAGATCGAAGAACCGAAACAAATGAATTTCTTACCGCCGAGCCTTGAACCGATGACAAGACCGAAAGATATAGAGGTAAAGCTTCCGAAACCGGATAACGCGGGATATAAACCGATTTCGGCAGATGAGTTCGAAAAGAAGAGAGAAGCGGCGATGAAAATGCTCGGGGGCAGCCAAGCGTGAACAGCGTAGCATACAACCGAGATTGTTTAGAGGGAATGAAAGAAATTCCTGACGCAACAATCGACCTCACGGTAACATCGCCACCATACGACGATTTGCGGAAATACAACGGGTTCTCATTCGACTGGCGAGAGACAATCGAACAATTATACCGAGTTACGAAGAATGGTGGAGTTGTGGTGTGGATTGTTTCAGACCAGACGATTAATGGAAGTGAAACAGGAACATCGTTTAGACAAGTGCTATACGCTATGGAATGCGGATTTCTGCTACATGACACAATGATCTGGGAAAAGGAAACGTGCGTGTTTACAAAGCCGAACAGATATTACCCCGTGTTCGAATACATGTTCATTCTGAGTAAAGGCGTTCCAAAGACGTTTAATCCAATTAAAGACAGAATAAATATTTCAGTAGGTCGTAAAGTTTGTGGAACGCAAAGAGAAAAAGACGGGAGAATGAGACGGCTTCTTGGCGAGGGGAAAGAAATTGAGGAATTTGGAACACGCTACAACGTGTGGCAAATCAATTCCGAAAAGAACAACACAACAGGACATCCGGCTGTTTTCCCCGTCTCTCTCGCTCAAGACCATATCAGAAGTTGGAGCAATGAGGGAGATCTCGTATTAGACCCGTTTCTCGGGAGCGGAACAACGCGCATCGCGGCGTATGACCTTAATCGGAGTTTCATTGGATACGAAATAAGTAAAGAATATTTCAATGCTCAGGAAGAACGATTTATTCAACATTCGTCGCAAATCAGCATGTTTTTAGAAGAGGAGACCGGCTGTGAATAGCATGGCATACAACTGTGACTGCTTAGAGGGAATGAAGAGACTCCGAGAAGAAACAATTGATCTTACTGTTACCTCGCCGCCATATGACAATCTCCGCACATACAACGGGAATATTGAACAGTGGTCGTTCGAAAAGTTTTGCGATATTGCGAAAGAGTTGTACCGAATTACGAAAACCGGCGGCGTGGTCGTTTGGGTAGTGGGAGACGAAACGGTCAACGGGAGCGAAACAGGAACATCGTTCAAGCAAGCTTTATGGTTCATAGAATGCGGATTTAACCTTCACGACACAATGATTTACGAGAAAGCCCAATCGTGCTTCGGAAGCAATCTCTGCTATCTACAGTCGTTTGAGTACATGTTCGTATTCAGCAAAGGCAAGCCGAAAACCACTAACTTACTTCGAGACCGAAAAAACGTCAGAAGCGGGGAAGAAAAAATGGCGGTTAGTGGGATTTCAAAAGACGGTGTTGCCTCAGAACGTCATATTAAAGAACTGGAAGAATACGGAAAACGGAAGAATATTTGGACATACGGCGTTGGCGGCGGGAAGACCGGACACCCGGCTGTATTTCCCTTGCGATTGGCACAAGACCATATTTTCTCTTGGAGCAACGAGGGAGACACTGTTTTAGACCCATTTCTCGGAAGCGGAACAACACGCCTTGCCGCTTACGACCTTAACCGCAGATTTATAGGATTTGAGATCGATAAAGGTTATTTCGATGCTCAGGAAGAAAGGTTCGAGGAACACACGGCACAGATCAACTTGTTTTTAGACGAGGGATGACTGATGGGCGGAAAGAAAAACGGAGTCAAGAAAGGATCGACTCAGGCTAAGAATTTCGCGGCGCGGAACAAAGCGATAACAGAAGCCACGAGAATGACCCTGTTCTACGATGGCATGCAACACGCTCTGGACATTACATCGATCGTCCTGAATGAAGAATTTGGGCTTGGTCAGGAACGCTTGAAAAAGTTTGGACTCGCTTTCGAAAAGAAATTCGCAGAAATACAAGAACGCTCGAGAGCGGACGATGATAAAGACCGATGGTACTCCGAGGAACAGTTTGAAAATGAACTGCGAAGAGCGTGGGGACCGTACTACACGCCGAGAAAAGAACGCTATAACGAGGGAGAAAGCAATAAATGAAGATGGCAGATTTTAAAGTCAATGTGTTGCGGTATTCGGAAGGACCGGGAATCCGGTCATGCTGTGGAAGTTTCGTTTCGAAGGTTTATGCAATTGATAAAACCAACGACTTTCTGGTTTACGATCCCGGAGAAGCAGAATTACCAGCAATGTGGTGCTTTGTAAATCCGTTCAAGTTGGCTGTAATTGACGAGAAGAACGGAATATTCACACCAGTTGTTACACCGATTGACGATGACTGATTTCGTTCCGAACTTCGACCCCTGTTACGTCCAAGGGTACACCGCAGCTCTGCAAGATGTTCTAAAGACGATCGAGCAGATACAGCCGGACCTGAAACGCCACGGGAAGAAGCAATCGTACAAAACATACAAGGAACTGGTCGAATGTATGCTTGAGAACCGGACTAATCTGAGAGAAATACCGGATGCGTTTATTCGGTGCAGAGCGGACGGGAAATTCGAGGCTTGGAGAGAAGGCTGGAGATAGTGGAACCAACCAGAACGCTTGAAGAAACAGCCAAAAGCCTGTTGATGTTCGCGAACGGGAAGTCCTACCAGACCATTTATGCTGACCCGCCGTGGCAGTTTCAGAACCGGACGGGAAAGGTCGCGCCAGAGCACAAACGCCTATCCAGATACCAGACAATGGGTCTTGAAGACATTAAGAGGCTTCCAATACATAAAATATCTGCAGAAAAGGCGCACCTGTATTTGTGGGTCCCAAATGCACTACTTCCCTTCGGATTGGAAGTCATGGACGCGTGGGGGTTCAATTACAAGGGAAACCTCGTTTGGGAAAAGATCAGAAAAGACGGTCAACCGGACGGACGAGGCGTTGGATTCTATTACCGGAACGTTACTGAGATTCTTCTGTTTGGTATAAAGAAACGATCTGAACCGAACAGGACACTCGCACCAGCCAGAAGTCAGGTAAATCTTGTGAGGGCAATGAAACGGGAACACAGCAGAAAGCCAGACGAATTTTATCCGATCATTGAGACTTGCAGTAACGGGCCGAGAATAGAACTCTTTAGCAGAGGCGTCCGAGATGGATGGGACTGTTGGGGCGATCAGGCGGAAGAAAACTACGAACCTGTCTGGAAAACGTACTCAAACCATACAAAAGCCGAGAATTAACAGGAGAGAAAACAATGGAATGGAACTTAGGGGTAGACGGAAACGAGAACTGGCGAATCTTCAATGGCGATGCGCTTGAAATGCTCAAGAAATTCCCGGACGAGAGCGTGAATATGTGCGTGACTTCACCGCCGTATATGGGTCTCAGGGACTACGGAACCGGAGTGTGGATAGGCGGAGATCCGAATTGCCCTCACTTTCGGACATCGAAATACTCAGATCGCATGGTAACCGGTCAGAAAACCATGATCGAGGGCGGGCATGCGATAGGAGATGCAATATATAAGAAAGTCTGCCCACTGTGCGGAGCAGTCCGAGAGGATAAACAGATCGGGTTGGAAGAAACACCAGAAGAATACATTGCGAGGCTTGCGGACGTCTTCGACGAGGTAAAGCGGGTTCTTAAAAAAGACGGAACGCTATGGGTGAATATCGGAGACACGTATTGGGGGAGCGGGAGTAAAGGGACAGATTTTACGGAATATTTCGATAGGAGCGGATCGAAGCAGTCCACAAACAAGGGAACGTATGACATGAGCAACATCCCGAAAATGGTCGGGAACACCGGCTCTTATAAGAATAAAGACTTAATTGGCATTCCGTGGATGCTGGCATTCGAACTCAGAGATCGCGGGTGGTGGCTCAGACAAGACATCATCTGGCAGAAAATCAATCCACTTCCATCGGCGGTGACAGACCGGTGTGTATCTTCCCATGAATACATCTTTCTGCTGAGCAAATCGAAGAACTACTATTTCGACCACAAGGCAATCCAAGAGGACGCGGTAGGGTATGATGCCTCGAAAGCGGATGTGGAAGAAATCCCCCAAGAGAGCATGTTCGAAGACGAAGAAGAAATCTGTTACGAGGCGACCGAGGAAGACAGGGCGAAATACAAGAATCTCGCCTATGACGGTCAGAGACCGAACACAATGCACGAGAGACGTGCTCAGGGGAAGAAAGACGTCCAATACCAGAAAAGAAACAAGCGCGATGTCTGGTCTGTTGCGGTAAAGCCGTTCAACGAGGCACACTTCGCTACATACCCAGAAAAACTTATTGAGCCGTGCATTTTAGCCGGAAGCAGAAAAGGTGATGTTGTATTAGACCCGTTCAACGGGGCGGCAACGACAGGGGTTGTGTGCATGAAAAACGACCGCAAGTATATCGGAATCGAACTCAATCCTGAATATATAGAAATCTCCGAGAGAAGACTACAGGCTGTAAAAGAAGAGGTAGAGGCGCAAAAGGCGCAATACAACCTATTTGAGATGGGAGAAGCGATTTGATGCCGGAAATTCAATTGATGCACGGAGACTGCCTCGAACTGATGAAGAAGATCCCGGATAATTCCGTTCAACTGATACTGGCAGACCTTCCGTTTGGAACAACGCAGAATCGATGGGATTCGAGGATTCCGTTTGACAAGCTCTGGAAAGAATACGAGCGCATAATTAACGAAATTGGATGTATCGCGCTGTGGGCACAGCCGCCGTTCGACAAAGAACTTGCCTGTAGCAATCTAAAAATGTTCCGATATGAATGGATTATCCAAAAGACGCACCCGACAGGATTCCTGAACGCAAACAGAATGCCGCTAAAAGCACACGAGAATGTCCTGATCTTCTACAAGCGTCTTCCTAAATACAACCCGCAGAAGACCGGAGGACACCAGAGGAAGGTTTCAACAGCGGGACACCACAAAAACGCGAAAAAGACGACAAACTATGGGGAATACGACTTTGTCAGCTACGACAGCACAGAGAGATATCCGATAGACGTCCTAAAATTCAGGTGGGACACGCAGAAAAGCAAATCTCACGCCACACAGAAGCCAGTTTCTGCGTGCGAGTATTTCATCAACACCTACACAGACCCCGGAGACACGGTGCTCGACAACGTGATGGGATACGGAACAACGGCAATAGCGGCATACAACACAGGGAGAAACTTCATAGGGATGGAACTCGACAAGGAAATCTTTAACGGAGCTGCCCTGAGAGTCTCTGTTCAGACAGGACTGAAGGTAGACGACATTATCGTTGGAAATGAGTCAGGAAATAATTAAAAGCGTGTCATACGACCAAGCGGAGATCATCCGGAATATCCTCAAAATTTACGTTCCAAGTGGAAAGATCGACTGCGACCCGACTTTCAGCATAGGAAAGTTCTACGACGGGACGGGGATAGAGATGCCGGAGTTTCGGTTTGATATAGAACCAAAGGCTGACTGGATTCAGGAAGCGGATGCGCGGGATCTCCCAATTGGAGACAAAAGCCTGTCATGCATGATTCTAGACCCGCCGTTTCTGGCAACGACCGGGAAGTCGCTGAAAAGCGGAGAAGACAACAACAAGCTTAACAAGCGGTTCGGGGTATTCACGGACGAGGCAAGCCTACACCAGTGCTACATTGATATGCTCAAAGAGGCACACCGAGTTCTGAAATCGAAAGGAATTTTGATCTTCAAGTGTCAAGACAAAGTTTCGAGCGGGAAGCAGTACATGTCACACGTTTTCGTGATGAATGAGGCAGTCAAGGCGGGATTTTACCCGGAAGACCTCTTCATCTTACTTGCGAAGAACCGACTTGTTGCAGACTGGCAGAAGAATCAGAAACACGCAAGGAAGTTTCATTGCTACTTCTGGGTTTTCCAGAAAGACGGACCAACAATCAAATATATCGAAGAGGAAGGAACAGAAACATGAAAGAAACCATCGAGAACATCAAGTGGAAGGCAAACCTACTGTGGACAACCGCCAAATACGACATCAAGAACGCGGGACTTAGACTCAGAATATCGTATCTTAAAATTAAGCGAGACCTTAAGTTAATCGCTCTGGAAGTCATTAAAGAGCGCTGAGACTCAGAAAGAAAGGCGGGGTGTACATGGACATTCCCGACAGCAAAGGCACAATACATGGCAGCTCTTGCGTTCCGGAGACTGTGCGATTCACGGTGTATGGAAATCCAGTTCCGAAAGCCAGAGCGAGGACGGTTACGACCGTTGGCAAGAACGGGAAGAGGCGGACACACAGCTTCACGCCAGACGAAACCAAGATACAGGAGCAGAAGATCGCTCTGGTTTATAAATCCGTCTATCACGGGTTCAAATTTCAGGAAGAAGTTCCACTTCTGCTTGCGGTAGACGTATATCTTCCAATTCCGAAGAGCACGTCCAAACGCAAGGCGGAAGCAATGAAAGCCGGAGAAATAAGACCGGTCGGACATGTCGGCGACATCGACAACTTCGAGAAATGTGCCGCTGATGCGCTTTTAAAGATTGCCTACGATGACGATTGCCAGATCGTGGAAATGACCGGAAGAAAGTTCTACTCGGAACAGCCACGGACCGAAATATTCATAGCGGCGATTGAATAATGACAAACTCAGACGTAAACGCCGCAAGAGTGTCAAAAAGCGACGAGTTCTATACGCAATACGAGGACATCGCGGCGGAAATGAATGCCTACACTGAATACAACCCGGACGTATTCGGGGATAAGACGATTTTGCTTCCGTGCGACGACTACGAGCGGTCAAACTTCACAAAATATTTCTCTGACAACTTCGAACGGCTCGGGATAAAGAAGCTTATATCGACATGCTATGCGAAATCACCGGACAATCAGTTTTCCTTGTTCGAAGCAACGGAAGAGCGAGAAGACGCGAACGGGAAGATATTCGTCAAGGAAAGAGAAGGAGCGCGGTCGGGACGCCTCCAAGGGAACGGGGACTTTAGGTCAGAGGAAGTCTGCAACCTTAGAGACTCAGCAGACTTTGTGATCACTAACCCACCATTCTCTCTCTTCAGGGAGTTTATGAAGTGGCTGACAGACGGCGGAAAGCATTTCTCTGTGTTGGGAAACATTAATGCGGTTACTTGCAAAGACGTCTTTCCGCTCTTAAAAGACGATGTGGTGTGGCTCGGAAGCTCTATTCATTCCGGCGACAGGAAGTTCAACGTTCCAGACGACTACCCTTTAGATGCCGTAGGGTGTGGAATTGACCCTGATGGAAAGAAATACATTCGCGTAAAGGGTGTCAGATGGTTTACTAATATCGAGTTTGGAAACCGACACAAAGCGATGGAACTCAATACCGCAGAGCAAAACCTGAAGAACGAGAAACTGCTTAGGAAGCTCGAAGGCGAATACGGATGCACAGAATACCCGAGATACGACAACTACGATGCGATCGAGATTCCGTTTACAGAATTTATTCCGTCAGATTACGATGGAACGATGGGAGTTCCAATAACGTTTTTGGACAAGTACTGCCCGGAACAGTTCGAGATACTATGGCAAGCAACAGGAAACACTTACGCGAATGCGCCGCGTGAGGTTTTAAAATATCTCCGGTTTGACCCGACAATCAAGTGCAGAGGCGGGACAGGGATTGCTTCATTAAAAGGACATGCGATGTACCCACGAATGCTCATAAGGAGAAGAAACCATGACTAACGAATACGGCGAGCAGCTGGATAGGAACGGATACGCTCCGACAATCATACAAACAGAAACATCCAGATGTTTTCTGTGCGGGAAAAGAAACCAGAAGCTTGACCGCCACGAGGTCTTTCCGGGCGGATTGAGGACAAAGTGCAAGAACCTTGGTATCTGGGTTTGCCTTTGCCGAGAATGCCACCAAGGAAACGGTGGAGTCCACAGAAGCAGAGACAAGGCGAACTATTTGAAAGAAGTTGCCCAAAACCGAGCAATGGAATACTACGGATGGACAACGGAAGACTGGCACAATAAATTTGGAAAAAGCTTCGCTGACTGCGAAGATTGATATAGAACAACAGCGGATGGCGCGGAACCATTTTAGCGGACGGTAAAGAATCCCAAACAAGGAAATTCTTTTTACCGGAGGCAAAACTGAATATGACTCAAGTCGAAACTGTCAAAGACTGGTTACAGGCATATCAGAAGAAAGAAGAGTACGTGAACGGTCAGCTCGAGAAACTGAGGATGCTTCAAGAGAGGATGCGAAGCGTACCGGCTCAGGAGCTCTCTGATATGCCACGACCGCCAAGCGCGAACAAAGATCGCATGACGGAGTACGTAATACGGTTAGAATCCCTTGAGAAAACAATCGACAGGGAAACTCTGGAACTGGAACGATGTAGAGAGAGCATTTTTGATCTTACGGGAAGACTCCGAAAGGCAAGTGCGTGCCAAATAATCAGAAGCCGCTATTTATATAATAAGGAGTGGCCGGAGATTCTTGTCGAAGTTTACGGGAAAAACGAGGACTTCAAAGAAAAAGAGGGAACCTACAGAAGAAAAATGTTCCGGCTTCATCAGTCGGCTCTGAGGGAGATGTCTCAAAAATGGACAACCGTAACGATACACCAGATCAAACCTTGAAGGACTGTCTGTTCGGAATCGAGGGGGACAACATCATGTTCCGAGGACTGGACACCGGAAGAGTGTGGGGTGAATACGCCTGTCCGCTGTTCGAGGGCGTGACAGCGCATCTCGTGGCTCGATACATCTCAACGCCGAGAAGAAACATCCGGTTTAACAGAGCAGAGGGAACATTCCAGATTTACGTCGCTGGCGATCAGAATCAATATCTACTTAAGAAACGAAAGGTCGACAACGTCCCGTACTACGACTTTGGCGGGACAGCCAGATGGGTGAAAGGATAAGCTTGACAATTCACCAAAATTAGTGTACAATAGGAAGGTGAAGATATGGGTGACGAGGTGAGAAGATTCTACAGGCGCAGAGCCGAGCGCCTCGCAAAGAGGGGCGTCCGTATGGACGAGACAATCGGCGAAAATCTGAGGGCAAAAAAGATAGAATACCATCTTCCGGACGACCTGACGGCAGAGGAAAAGGAGCAAGGGTACTATTACCGAGAAGTCAACGGGAATACGATTCGGTTCAGTGCAGAGGATGGTCATCCGGTTGGTGGACAGCCAAAGGCGCTTGGTTCAGACGAACTGAAAGAAATGGTAAACAAAGCTGTAGACAGCCACGTTAAAGAAAACGAAGCGAAAAAAGAGGCAGAGAAAGCGAGAAGGAAAAGCCAGAGCAGTAATGTGTCGGACGACTACCGGGGCGTTATACCGATGGAAAAGGTCTCTGCTCAGGGAGAAAACGTCCCGTGCACAGGGTTTGAAAAAGATAACCTCAGCTATCACAAGCGCGTCAGACACCCCGGACAATACGATTACCTGACGGACGAAGAGTTCAATCAGCACGCAATCAATTTCTTACAGAAGAAGTGCGGGAATGACATATTGGGATACCGATGCAAAGACGGCGCGATCTGTCGATTCAACCGGCTGACTGGTGAGATCGCGAAGGGTTACCCCGGCGGAAAGGTAAAAACGTGCTTTTTCCCAACGAGGAAGGGAACGAACCCGACAGACATTGATGTTGAGTACGCGAGAAAGTATTTTGACGGTATAAGGAGTGACGAGGACTATGACAGATAGGAAAGAATATTACAGACCACATCCGTGTCCGGTTTGCGGAAAGTTCGAATTCGATTCACACGGGTCTTATGACGTGTGCGAAGAATGCGGGTGGCAAGATGACCCCGCACAGGAAGATGAGAAAACAGACGAGGGCGGAGCGAATCCGGAAGGACTCCGGTTCGCGAGAATCCTGTACAAGGCGGGGAAAAGCAAGCTTGGTTTGAAAGAAAAATACCGATGGCTCATCGAAAATGGATACGATAAAGAAAACCTGATTGACAGGAAGTATGCGTTCTCATGAGCGAGAAAACACTGAAAGAATAAAAAGCCCGTAGGGTCTTACGACTCTACGGGCTTTTTGTTTTGAAAAGACAACGGACTCTAATGGTGGGAGAAGTTGGATTTGAACCAACGAAGCCTCGCGGCAACGGATTTACAGTCCGCCCCAATTGACCAGACTCTGGCATTCTCCCGTGTTGGCGGAGTGGGAGAGATTCGAACTCTCAAGCGGCTTTCACCGCGCATCCTTAGCGGGGATGTGACTTACCATTAGTCTACCGCTCCATACTGGCGCTTCGCTGAGGTGTCGATCCCCATGCCTCTGAGGCACCGCCTGCTTTCAAGACAGGGGCCAGAGCCGTCTGGCGTAACGAAGCGTATATGGCGCAGCCTGAAGGAGTCGAACCTTCTCGGGCGTCTCAGCCCGACCTCAGCTTTCCGAGCTGGTGCATTGCCGGTCTGCCAAGACTGCGTGTGGCGCAGAACGGAGGTGTCGAACCCCATAGCTCGAAGCTACATCCAGTTTTCGAAACTGGCGTCAGAGCCGTCTGACGTCATTCTGCAAATTGGTGATCTCTGCGAGACTCGAACTCGGCATTACCAACTTGAGAGGCTGGCGTCCTGACCAATTAGACGAAGAGACCATTGGCAGCTCTGACGGGGCTCGAACCCGCGATCTCCAGCGTGACAGGCTGGCATGTTCACCCAACTACACTACAGAGCTGTATTGTGGCACCGGATCATAGGGTCGAATTACAATATATGAAGCGCACCAAATCAAAGCCCAGATAATCATCTTGACACTCCCCACGGCTGAATCCGTAGGATTCTCGCTTCGACGAACACTGCCTTCACCATGAGAGGTCTTACACGTTCTCCACGAGCGTATAGGTTCGGGCTATGTCCAGCCCTACCTTTTCCAAACTACGACGCTTCGAGCAAACGTAGTCCTTTCATCAAAATATTGATTGCGGCGTTGACGTCGCGGTCGTGGTACTTACCACACACCGGGCATATCCAGTCACGAATGCTGGTGTCTTTAATCAGCTTGTTCTGGTAGCCACAGTCGGAACACAGTTGAGACGACGGGTAGAACCGGTCAATTACGGATATGGTTTTTCCGTACCATTCCGCTTTGTATTCCAACTGACGGCGGAACTGAGAGAACGACGCATCCGAGATCGACTTTGCCCGACTGTGGCACTTGACCATGCCAGAGACATTCAGGTCTTCGATGCAGATGATATCGTAGTTTCGTACAAGCTTCGTTGTCGCCTCGTGCATCGCGTTCAACCGCTGATTCGCAATGTGTTCGTGCATCCGAGCAAGCTTGATTCTCTGCTTCTCGTAACGCTTGCTCCCCTTTGTTTTTCGGGAGAGCTGTCGTTGAAGACGAGCAAGCTTCTTCTCAGATTGATACAAGAATTTGTTGTTCTGATATTTCGTGCCATCAGACGTGATTGCGAGGTCTTTGACTCCGAGATCCACGCCGCAGACAGTGCCCGTTGTCGGCAACGGTTCGATTTCAACGTCTGTACAGCAGAGCGAGACAAAATATTTGCCAGATGGGTTTTGCGAGACGGTTGCTGACAGAATCCTTCCTTTAACTTCCTTGCTGATTCTGCACTTTACAAGCCCGAGCTTTGGAAGCCTGACACTGTTTCCAATGACTGCAATATTTTCGCCTACCTTTTTGCTCTTGTAACTCTTTCGATGATCCCTCTTGCTTTTGAAGCGCGGATACCCCGGAGCACCGCCACTCTTCACTCTTCGGAAGAAGTTCTGATAGGCCGTATCGAGATCGCGGACGGAAGATTGAAGCGCGGTTGCATCCACTTCGCGAAGCCACTCAAGCTCTTTCTTTAGATTGGTCATATCAGCAGAGCATGCGTTGTAGTTGAACGTTTCCTTGGTAGTTTCGTAGACTTCCTTACGTTTGGCGAGATAGTAGTTGTACACAAACCGGCAACATCCGAACGTTCGCTGTATTAAGTTTTCCTGAGCTTTGTTCGGATATATCCGAAACCTGTAGGAATATTCCATGGCGCACCTCAGACGTTCTTCTGGTTTTCGATGTACTTTTTAATATCCTCTGTCGAAGTGTAGCCAACAGTTGAAACGAAATACGAATTGGTCCACAAAGTAGGGAGGCGAGATTTCAATGTAGGAAACTCAGTTCTCAGCGCATGAGACGAAACCCCCTTGATATGGCGCACGGCTTGGTTTAGCCCGAGTTTTGGGTCAACCTCAATGAGCAAGTGCACGTAATCTGGCGCGATCTCCACTTCGATTATATCGACTTTGATCTCGGACGCGGTCTGCAAAATCAGCTCCTTTAGCCGCGACTCGATTTCTCCGGTGAGAACTTTACGCCGATATTTAGGACACCAAACCACGTGATACTTGCACGAATAAACGACATTTTTACCAGTTTTAAATTCCACAAATACATTATACTGCAAAAAGAAAGCTACTGTGTGACTGCAGTGTTAACTTTAGAAACGAGAGAACAAGGTGCACCTTATATCCCCGTGGCTGAAGACAGGGGGGATATACGGCGCGATTGATAATAGCACGGCTAACGGGCTTCCTCTTCCGAGTCTGGAATGTACTCCATAAAATCGCCGGGCTGACACTTTAAAAGACGGCAGATCGTCTCGATATTGTCCCACCCGACACTCTGACCGTTCTTGAGCTTGTAGACGGTAGATTGGCTCAGAAGACCTTTTTGACGAATTGCGTAGGTAGAATAACCAGCGTCTTTTAGAGCGTGAAGAACATCCACTTTATATTTAAGCGGCATTTAAAAGACCCCCTACAATGATATTCACTGGTAATAGTGTATAATCTGCACAAAAATAATTACTAAAATTCGTGCATAATGCGAATTGTTTATTTACGAATTATCGTGTATACTTATAGACGCTGAGGGAAGAAACACGCACGGATTGCCCGCCACGCGGGAGAAAGTGAGGATGAAAATGCTGAGCAAGAAAGCCGCCGCTGAGAAACTGGATCGTTACGAGGAACTCAAGGCACAGAAGAAGGCAATTGACGCCGAACTCGACGAGATCGAGGGAGATCTCAAGAACGAGCTCGCACGGCGCGGGGTTGAGTTTCTGGAAGTGGGCGACAAGATCGTCCGTTGGACTGAGGTCCTGTCGGCTCGCTTCGATACCACGAAATTCAAGAAGGCGTTTCCGGAGCTCTACAAAGAGTACACCAAGCAGATTCCGTCCCGCCGCTTCTCGGTCTCTTGACCGGGAAGCGACCTGAGGAAAGGGGGTAGCGACATGGCGAGCATCGAATTCATCCAGAAGCGTGTCGAAGGCAAGCGGAAAGAGATTTCCAAGCTTGAAAAGAAGCTTGAGCGCATCCGCAAGGCTGAGGCGTCCGGTTGGGAGAACAATCCTTACTACTACAGCGAGAACGATCTGCGGTGGACGATCAAGGATCTGGAAGCCGCAAAAGAGGCACTCGATAAATACGAGGCGGACTTGGCGGTCGCCAACGAGAAAGCCGCCAGTCGGAATGTCCCGGCGATTCTTGAGTTTCTCGAAATGTGGAAGAAGCGATGCTTCGACTTCTACCACGAGGGTCTGGTCAAGTACTACGAAGAGAAAGAGGAACTGTGGGCGCTCGGGCGCGAGATTGACGAGATGACATGGGGCGATCCGAGACGGGTAGAACTGGAAGAGAAGTTCAAAGCCATGAGCGAGACGTTCCACGGGAAGCGGGTTGGCTACTTCGAGGACTGGAAGGAAGAACGCGGCGGTCGGTGGTATTCCGGACGGAGGAAAGTCCGCGAGGGCGAGTATGAATACCTGAATCCGTACTCTGGCGAGCGGACGATCGAAGAGGCGCAGGCGAGGCTGAGAAAGGACTTGGACGAAGAAGCCAATCGCAAATACGACTTCATCATCGAGAGGACCAACGCGATTGTCGGAGTGATCACAGATGCGTCCGGACTTGAGGTCGGAGCCAAGCAAGACCTGAACGGCTACATCAAGGGCGAGCGCGGGATAGCCAAGGTTCAGACGATCGGGGCTGGCGGCTACAACATCCAGTGCTTCCATTTCAGGACTTTAATCAACAAGGCATGACGCAGAGCTGTCCTATCGGCTATACGGGGAGAAAGGAAGCACCATGAGGACATCCCAAGTGAATTGGAAATACGGAAGAAACAGATACCAGAAGTACTACGAAGCGAAGATCGATGACGACTATCTGTGCGTATTCTGCTGTGAGTGGTCTCCGGACGTTTGGACGGCGATCGTGAACGGGCGGATGATTCACAATAAAACGAAGAACGACAGGCAACGCAAGAAGCAAGGGCTTCCAAAAACGGCACATACCAGCGAACTCTACGTAGACCATCTACTAACTGGCTCTCCGAATTATCTCATGAAAAAAGCAGAGAGGTGCTACAGGCGCGGAATCGATGAAATCTCAGAGTGAAGGAAGGAGAGAACTATGGGAAAAGAACAGAACCGGAAATGCCTTGAATCTGCACTTGAGGCGCAAATCTACGTCCTCGGATGCATGTTGAACAGCGTGAAGAACGGGAGGTACGACCAGAGCGCACACAATTGCGCGATCAGGGAATCCAGAAACATGAAGCGGTTTGCAGAAGGCTTGGTGGGGTTGTGGGAGGCGGCAGAATGAAAAAATGGCTTGCGAGTTTTGTGTCCGAAGTGGCGGCTGGAATGCTGGCGGCGTTTGCGCAATCATTTGTGGCGTAAGAAAGCAACGCATTTCGTCACTCAATGTAAAAGAATGGAGGAAACAAGAGAAAACATGAAGAAAGTTATCAAGGTAAAAGAGATCGTTGTAATGCGCCCAAGCAGGAATTCAGAGACGCGGTGCGACAAGTTCACGTCGTGGGCAGCTTCTGACGGGGAGACCAGACAAGGATTTGTGCGCGATACAGGTTTGGATGTCTGGTTCCACGGAGAATGGGTTTCTCAGTATGACTATCCGGGACTCGGAGTTTATCCGCAAACCAAGGTCATGCGACCGCGATTCGGAAGAGCGCTCTAATCCGGGAAAGGAGAACGGCGATGGAATGGGAAATCAGAGAGATCGACGCGTGGGGCAACAAGCAAGACGGTTATGAGTGGAACACCAGTTACCATGTCGGGGATTACACGAGCGACGCGAAAGATCAGAAGCGGGCTTTGCGCACCAGCTTAACAGGCACGGGATCTTCTTTAAACTGAACAGGACGGTCATCGTGGACGATGGTGACATTCTGGAAGTCCGTGACCGAAAGACAATGGAGCCGCTGTATGCGGCAATCCCGTCATGCTGAAAGGAGACAGGACAATGTGGATTGACATTACAGATCGTGAACCGGAAAACATGCAGATGGTACTGATATGCGTTTACTTTAAAATATCCGAGAGAAGAATAGTTGCCTACGGGCACAGGGAAGGCGAAGAATGGGCGGTCACAGATTTTTACGGGAACTCTCGAATAGAGCGTAGCAATGTGACTCACTGGATGCCAATTCCAGAACCGCCGAAAGAATAGGAGAACGATCATGGCGAAGTTTGAAGTCGGAAAACACTACGAGTGGTATCAGAGCGAATACGGCGAGATCGAGGTTCTCCGCAGAACGCCAAAGTACATTGTCGTTACAAACGGCGGCACAACTTGGCGGATGCTTGTCAAAACAGACGGGGACGGGAATGAGTTTGTTTCCGACTCGTGTGTGCCGAAGAAGTGGCAGGACTGCTTCACATGTTCTGCAAAATGGGAAGTAGAGGATCGAAAGGAGAATGGCAATGCTGACGATGAATGATATTTTCGAGTACGCGGAAGTACAGGGGAACCGGAGAGCCGCCGATCTGCTTCTGCTTGTCGGACCGGACGGCTATGACGGCGACAACTACGACGAACTCATGGAACTTTTAGAGGAACAGGAATACAGAAGCGCCTACGCCGGAGACTACAGTCCGTCTTGCCCGTGGAACGCGCCGGGGATGAGCGTTCACGACTTCATCTGACCGACCGGCATTTGTGAATGCTGTGCAGAATTCACAAAATCATGCACAGAAATTTGTGAACAACGCTAATTGAAAGAGCACAGCTATTAGTGTATAATGATTATGCTGGTGGGGCACCCGAGACGGGTGCGAGGAACTTGAACGGACGAGGAAGGAGAACGAAATGAAACTGGTTTGCGAATTCATCGGCGGTGCACTGGCGGGCATAATCTCTCTGGAAGACGCTGAGAAGATGACGGCGGAACGAAGCAAAGACTGGAGCGGAGACCGCGCGAAGGGGCGTCTGGTGCCCCGCGCGGAACTGGATAACCGCCCGAAGTTCGATGGGTACGCCGGCCCTATGTGGGACGGCGAGCGAGCTGGCGGGATCGGGGTTCTCCGGTACGAGACGTGGGACGTGTACGACATGATGAGCCGCTGAGGCAGAAGGGAGCGAGAACATGCAGAAATACAGATATCTGGTGGTGAGCCACTACGCAGACGAAGACGCCTCGGATTTCGATGCGAAAATTATGACGGCGGCGGAAATCTTCAACATGATGGATATGGCGGACTGCTTCCCGTGCGAAATGGAAATGGACATCAGCCGCATCAATGGGGTTGGGATGCAACCGACAGACTGCAGTTTTCGCGGGAAATGGCACGACCCGAATGACCCGCAGAAGATGGTGATTGTCGGCGGCGGAATCCGCGAGGTCGGCTACGGTACGGATCACTGAGGGGGGTGTGACGATGGCGCGTTCAAAAGAGGAACTGATTCGCATGGTCGGCGCGACCAAGAGCGAGGCTGAGCTTGACGAGCTTGTCGAAACCCTGAGGGTTGCCGAGCTTTGTCTTGAGAAGTCCGAGCTTCCGGTCAAAGACCAAGAGGACGTGTGGGACGAAATCACCGGTCAGTACGATATGCTCGGGAATCCGTTCTATCGCCGGTTTGCCGAAGAGGACGAGTGGGAAGACAGAGGCTCATACAGCCCGTCTGCACCGTGGAACGCTCCGGGGATGAAGATCAGCGACTTCATCCGCATCTGAGAAAGGGGGACGAAAGATGAAACTTTGCGATACTTGCGCCAACTGCCGTGGGACCAATGGGACTTGGTATGACCCGCCTGAGTGCTGGTGTCGATTCGACAGGGCTGAATTCGACATGGACGACGAAGAAGTCGTTGAAATGATGATCGAAGACGGGGCTGACCCTGACGATTGCGAGGCGGACTGCGACCAGTACGTGGACGCTGACACTTGCGAGCCTGACCCGGACTTCTACTACGATCTGTGGCGGGACGCTCAGATGGAACGCGACTGACGGGGTGGTGCCGATGAAGGATATCAGTTGCAGGACCGGAGAAGAATTCTGGCTTGCGCTTGCGAGCAAACTCTGCGATCAGGATGCGCTGTGCGTAGCAGAGAGATACCTGAGCCGTCCGGTCGACTACGGCAACGAAGAAGAAAGCAAGTTCCGGCGCGAGCTCCGTGCCGCAATGGACAGGAAGGAGTAAAGCAAATGGGAAAGAAGACTGTGCAGTATCAATCCGGGTTCGAATTCTGGCTGGATCTGGTCGAACAGTTCGGAAAGCGGGATGCAAAGACAGTCGCCAGAGAATACCTCGACTGTCCTGCGGCACCGGGAGACGCCGAGGAAACCGCGTTCCGCCGGGAACTCGTTGACGCGATGGGGGATTACTGATGGATAAGTTCTACTGGGTCTCCGGAATCTTTGTTGAAGGCGGAAGAGCTTGCGCAAACTGGCTGAATTCGCCGTGTATGAGCATGAAGGAAGCCGCCCATGCAATTCGCGTGTGGGTGGACGGCTACGATGGAAAGTGCGCGAGCGCGTTTATCAAGGAAGAAGACAGAGCGACCGGTGAAAAGCGTGTGGTATTTGCCGGGAACTTTGTGAACTTTGTTGGCTATAAGGACACCGAGGCACTGGACAAGCTTGAGAAAGAACTGAAAGGGGGATGCCAATGTACAGAAGAAGACCGCAAACGCGGCTGAGCCGAATTCGGTTTATACAACCAAAGAGCGCAAAGACGCTGTGCGATTTCGAAGGCGTAGGACCGATCAAAACGGAATACTGCAACATTAAGGTTGAGTCGGTTGGGATAGAAGAAGAGTGGAACGCCGAGATCGAAAAGAACTGCGCCAACTTCTACACCATCAAGCTCTACGTTAACGGGGAACTTGTTGAAGGAATCCCGAACCTTTCGACCTATTTGACACTGAGGGATGACGTCTACCTCAAGACACAAATCGAATTGCCACACGAGAAAGACCTCGTGTACACAAGAAAAGAACCCGGCAAGAAGTTTGCATACCCAAGCGGGAAACATACACGGTACGAAACCCGCATATTACAGAAAACCGAAGAGGGGGAAAAGTAATGCATCCAGACTTGGGATGGAGAAAACTCAAAAACGAAAGATCAGAAGAAGGCGAGAGGTGCCCGGCAGAGATCATTCCGGACATCGAGGCGCTCTTAGAGGGAGCTGTCGCTCTCTTCGAGAGGGAGGACTTCTGCAACGGCGTCGGGCTTATCTATGTTGCTCTGGACATCATCCGGTCGATCTGATGTCTTCGGCTCGCGGACATATTCAATAAGACTGCCGGGTTGCCGTTTGGTTATCTCGCAGATTTTCCCGAGGGCATCCCAAGAGACCGGCTTCCGCTGGCGGAGACTGCGGTAGGTTTCCTGACCGAAAACCGCTTCCTGACGGATGCGGTAACTGCTGTAGCCGTGTTTCTTCAAAAGATCGGCAGGGTCAACTTTCCATTGGATGGGCAATTTTATCACCTCCTTATAATTTAATAGTCATACTTTCGGGGTGGCTCTCCCCCTGAAAAGCGCAAGAACTCGGTAGTCGAAAGGCAAAGTAGAGACAGCTTGCGCAAACGCGCAAAAGCGCAGTTGCAATTCGCGCGAACGCGCTAGAGAGATACCGCATGGAGCACAAAATATAGTATATGCACAAATTTTAGCACACAAGATATTAAAAGTCAAGTCCGAGGCTCAGCCGGACTTTAACGGTGTAAGAAAACGGTAGTCGCAAGACAAAGTAGTTATCGCTTACACTATCGCGCATGAGCGCGGGGCATAGCCGAGCGGTTTGCAGTAGCGCCTCACACGCACGCGCGAGCTGAGACATGCCGTGGCGCGACGAAAGCAGTAGCGCCTCACACGCACGCGCGAGCTGAGACGGAAATATTGCACGGCCGCCGAGTAGCGCCTCACACGCACGCGCGAGCTGAGAGCGACAAAGGACTATAAAGCTTCTCAGCCTCCTCCAGTAGCGCCTCACACGCACGCACGAGCTGAGAGCAAGATACTTATGGGTTGTTGGTCAAGTAGCGCTTCGTGCACACAGCCGACAGAACAAGAGAGAAGAAGGAGAAAAAATGAGTTACGATCTGATACCGGCATATACGATGAAATGCCGACTGTATGTCAACAAAACACAGAAAGAGCTGATCGATAAGGCGCTGATCGGGCTCCGAGTGTTTTATAATTGCACGCTCTGGGAGATGTTCAACAACTTTGAAAATACCAGAGCAGTCAAAAAGCTGGACAAGGAAAAGAACGAGACGGGAGAAATCGTCCATTTTCCGGACTTGAAAGCGGCGCAGAAAGCCGAATGGAAGAACAGGCTTATGGCAGAACATCCGATTATCGAATGCGTTCCGGCTGGTGCTTTAATGGGGAAGAACAGTTGCATTGCGGTAGACTTAGCAAAGAGCCTCGGGAAAATGCCCATCGAATACCAGAAACCGCTGTATTACAATTCGAGACATCCGAGAACGAGCTATACCTACCAAGAGACCTGTAGTAAGATCGAGGAATCTGAAAACCATAACGTGCTTTACATCACGCTCAACAAGATTGGACGGTGCAAGATTCGCGGGTGGAACCAGAAAATCCGGTTTGACGAAGCGGGGGCAGTGAATTTCCCGGACTATTGCAAGATCGACAAGAACAAAAAACTGACCGTTACGATCAGCGTTGACAACTGCGGAGATTGTTGGATTTGCTTCAAGCTCCTGAATGTCTACAAGCAAATGAAAACCGGAGACAATCAAGCGGTCGGAGTCGATGTCGGCATTAAGGACATCGCAATTCTCTCAGACGGAACAAAATTTGAGAACAAGCGGTTCAAAAAAGAACGCAAGAGAGAACTAAAGCTTCTGAACCGCAAGATGTCGAGGCGGCAAGGGTGGGCAAACGAAGAATTCAGAGAGGCTCGAAAAAAGAACCCTGAACTCACAGTGTCGAATGGCTACGAGAATGCAAAACTCAAAAAAGCAAAAATAGAGCGCAAGATTCAGCGGAAACGGGCTGACTGGAATCACAACATTACCAGACGAATAGTAGAAAACCACGGAGCGGTAGCGGTAGAGTCGCTGAATGTCAAGGGAATGTTCCGCAACAAACATCTTGCCTATGCGCTGTCAGATGCGGCGATGGGGGAGATCCTGAACCAACTGCAATATAAATCAAAGTGGCACGGGCGGGAAATCCGCGAGATCGGGCAATGGACACCGAGCTCGAAACGATGCTCCTACTGTGGAGAGATCAAGACTGACCTGAAATTGTCGGACCGTGAATGGACATGCCGGTCGTGCAAGAAGAAACATGACAGAGATGTGAACGCGGCAGTCAATATCCTATACTATGCTTATGACGCTGAAATAGCTTCGGTGGCATGATAGAAAATCTCGGGGTGGCTCTCCCCCTTGAAAAGTGCAGGAACTCGGTAGCCGAAAGGCAAGGTAGAGACAGCTTGCATACGTGCGTAGAGAGATGGCGATAAAGAAACACTAGAAGGGAGAATACAAATGCACTACAATAAATCAGCGAACGCAGAGATCAGAGACGAAATGAGCAAGGCAGGGGTAAAGCAGTGGGAAGTGGCGATGGAACTCGGAATAGCCCCGACCACCCTGACTCAGAAACTCCGGAAAGAGGTTCCGGAAAGCTACAAGTCGGCTGTCATGTCGGCTATTGAGACCGTTGTTGTGCGGAAAGGCGCACCGATGGATGAGAAGAGCGAAAAAGTCAGCACTTCTATCAGGGAACTCGAAGAAATGATCGAGGAAATGACACGGTGCATCGAAAAAGGGAACGAAATCATCCAAGAGGCGCAGAAGACCGCCGGCTATATCATCCGCACGAACGCAGAGTATAGACCGAAGAGCGAGCCGGACGGAGCAAACAACTACAGGTATGAACCTCTGAGGAAACGTTTCTGCGAACTCGTGAACGCTTCTCCTTTAACTCAAAGAGAAATTGCGAGCAAACTCGGAATTGCGCAGTGCACACTGACCGGATGGCTACACAGAGACCTTGGCATGACCACAGAAAGCCTTGTGAAAGCAGCTGATCTTTTTGGCGTGTCTTTGGACTACCTGACCGGCAGGACGGACGGTATGGACGAATCTGTGGACGCAGAGTGGTTTAAAAAGCAACAACGCTTTGGCTATGAGCAATACTTGAAAACGACCAAGAGAAAGAATTATCTGGATGAAAGCACGACGTATGAAGCACCGTGGCCGTATAATCTCCTCGATGAAATTTACATGCCTTACGACAAAGTCCCGCCAGAGGACATTGAAGACAGACTGCTCAAGGCGATCGACACCCTACTTCCGAGGGAGCGAGACGTCGTTCTGGAATACTTCAAGGAAGACAAAACGATGGATGAAGTCGGGAGAGACTTCAACGTCACAAGGGAAAGGGTGCGCCAGATCACGAAAAAAGCAGTCAGGAAGCTTCGGCATCCATCTGTTGTCAAAATCATTGACCACTCGGCAAAAGAACTGGAACTGATGCGCCAGATTAAAGACGAAACGCTAAAACTGAAAGCGCAACTCGCGAACGCCAAAAAACAAAGCGAAGAGGCGATGGCGGGAAAACCAAACGAGAGCGACAGCGTCAGGGAAGACGCCAGCAGAATGAAGATCGAAGAGATGGAACTATCTGTTCGGTCACAAACTTGTTTGGGGAGGAGCGGTATCCGCACACTAGGAGAACTGGAAAATCGAATTTTAAACGAGGGGTCTTACGGGCTAGAAAGAATTAGAAACTTGGGAAGAAAGTCCAAAGAAGAGATTCTTAGCAAGATGTGGGCGATCACAGGAGAAAATTGGGAGGAGATCGCCAGAAACGTAGACAAGAAGAACGGAAAATGCTAAGGGACGTGCCATAAAGCGCAAATATAAACACAGATATTTGTGCATAATGTCAATTGTTTTCCTCTTTGCAATTTGATATAATTACAGATGGTGGGGGGACACCATTTTTGGTGTCTAGTAAATGCTGAGAAGCATTCGGAATTGCTGAAGGGGGGAGCACAGTGCTAAAAGAACGCGAGGATCTGTTCGTTGGACAGTTTCCGGGATGCCTGATTTTCGCAGACAAGACAGTCTACGAACATGGGGACTACAAGAATCTGACTCGGGTGACAAACGCCGGGAATATCCACTACGATGTTTTCCCGATCACGCTTCCGGAATGGGTCAGGAAGCTTGTCGAGGCAGAGGCAGAGAAAAAGCGTGCGAAGTGGGACGAATACGTTGAGCGAGAGATCAAGGGTCGACCGCTGTACTTCTACGAAAAGATTCTGGACGCTCTGGACACTGGCGAGTTTCTGGACTGGTCGATGGATCACCCGCGCGAGGGCGGGGCGGAAGACTGGTGCCGGGCGCTGATTCCGGTGTATCGGAAGCACTGCTGAGAGGGGGAGAACAATGGTTACGGTTTACGAATTCTGCGAGATGTCGAAATACGAAGAAAATCGGTTAGTGATCTTTGACTCCTACACAAACCGCGTGGTCTTTAACGGAACGGTAGAGGGCGCGGCGAAGAGCGACTTCAGCTCTTCTGTTGTGTATAACATTGATTGGCTCGTGACGCCTCTTGTATATGCGGCTATCTGGCTGACCATCAACACACGGGACGGGAAGGATTGAGAAGATGACGAGAAGAGAGAAGAAATATCCTGAGACCTCGACGTTTGTCTTCTACAATCGGAATCCAAAAGGCAAGTTTACGGGAGATTGCCTGATTCGAGCTCTGAGCACGGCGCTGGACATTGAATACGAACGAGTTCTGTTTGAACTGGCTTATCTGTCGAGCGAGTCCGGCTACAGCATCGGGGACAACAAGACGATCAGTGAGTACATGCAATACAAGGGGTGGCGGCGGTGCAAACAGCCGAGACGGAAGAACGGGAAGAAACTCACCGGAGACGAGTTCTGCAAGTGGCTGTCCAAAAACTACGAGCAAGGGGAAATCGGAAACGTTGTCTGCAACATCGGCGGACATCACATTGTGGCGATTAAGCCAACAAACCACGGAAAAGGGATCAACTGTCGGTACAAAGTCCACGACATCTGGGACAGCAGTGACGGGTGCGTTGGGACTGTGTGGTGCAAGGAGGATCTGAATGACGCGATATTTTAATGTGACTGTTGACGGGAAAAGGTTCGCTTGTCTGGATGACAGGGAAACCGCTGAACGAGTGGCGAAAGCGAATAACGGGAAAGTCGAGGAATTCGAGTTCCTGACGCCGTTGGAACGAATCACAAGAAAGATCGAGGTGCGATAATGGCTACTTACGAGATCAAATACCGGAGCAAAAACGTGCACGGTGAGACGATAGACCACGAGCTTCATCTGGAGAGCTATGTGGAATACGAGGGAGCGATCAAGGCTTGCAAGAAATTCCATCACAAGCTGATCATTAACCCGATGTGTGAGGGATGTCTTTTACTCGGAAAAGAGTGCAACGGCGAGGCGAACCACGTTTACACCGGATGCGTGTACAGGAAGGTAGCCTGATGTTTGAGCTACATTACGAATATATCTGCGCGGCTGGGTGGAGAGAGCACAAGTCCAGAACGCTGAGGACATACGACGAGCTAGACGAGGCTCTGGCAGACTGCCATGAAAAAGGTTACGAGATTCTGGACAACCCGATCTGCGCGTCGTGCTTATGGAACGGAACGCAATGCGCCGGAAGTAAAAATCACATTTGGACGGGGTGCAGTAAAAGGATAGAGGCGGGCGCGATCGAAAAAGAGGGGGACAGGGATAGTCAACCACCCGCCACTTAACCGCTGACGCGGTCTGAAGTGGGGGCTTGCAAAAGCCCTGATTGACTACCCTAAGTGCTTCGGGCACTACGTTACGCAAGAATGTATAGTTACCCGTGGATGTCATACCTAGTCTGCGGCTCTAAGGTCAGTGATTAAACAGTCCTGATGGGTAGGGGCAGTGTTGCTGGCGCGAAACCTTGCGATAA
>Ga0310696_10000957_pt1 | contig 42601 bp, 38 predicted proteins | sample AusTroGonzalo_MG_4_FD_203885 | JGI IMG/M metagenome (GOLD analysis project Ga0310696, IMG submission 203885) | Bovine rumen microbial communities from tropical cattle in Woodstock, Queensland, Australia - Gonzalo_02 (v2) (version 2) | ecosystem: Host-associated > Mammals > Digestive system >... | reverse complement strand
ACCGTTCTGGATCATTATGGGCACAGCGAGGATGAGAGCGCGCTTGAGTATATCTTTACGATCCATACGGATACCTCCTCTCTGTGATATATCTGAAAATCTATGTAAAAAGTAAAAGGCCACCCTCAGCATAGGGCGACCTACCTGTGCTTATCAGTAAATAAACGCCTCCGGACCGTCGGCTCGTTCAAACTCCTCCAGCCTGTCCTTCTCCACCCTTATCCGGCAGGTCTTCCTGCCGCCGTCAGGATTGGTTCTCATAGCGAACGCCTCAATATCCCCGGGCGCAGCGATATAGCCGTTATCCCTGAGATACTGCTCAAATGACGTATCGCTGTCCGACAGGAACCGTTCTGTGTCCTCAGCCGAAAAGCCGTCGCGCAGAGGATAGTAATATGCTCTCAGCAGAGCTGCGAACTCATCCTTATAGTCCTTGCCGCCGTCCGTGACGTAATCGAACTCCACAGGCTCCTTCTTGCGGAAATACTGCGACATAGCCGTGCTCTGATGAGCCGCTGTGGGTATTTCGGCAGGAGAGCTGTTGCGGTATACGACAAACGAATATCCTATGCCCTCATGCTCCTTTAGCTCAGACTCGTCCTCTATCGTCCATGTATCTATCTCGTCAAGGTTCGGTATATAAGTGTCCGCCTGACCGTCGAAGCGCATCTTAGTGATATGCGCCGCGTGACAGTACGGCATGAGCTGACGATACATTGAGCCTCCGCCTACGTCGAACACGTCGTCGGGCTCAAAGTTGCCTATCATCCTGAGCAGCTGCTCCATGCTGCCGCACACTACGGCACCCGGCACACGCAGCCCCTCTATATCTGCCAGCACCAGGTTCAGCCTGCCGGGAGCAGGCTTGCTGTTCGGCAGCGACAGCAGGGTAGTATACCCCATCACGACCACCTTGCCTCGCGTAGTGGCGCGATAATACAGCATATCATCCGGTATCGACATGAGCAGATCGCCCTTTTTGCCGATGCCCCAGCGGTTATCCACCGCGACTATCAGTTTCATATATCTCTCCTGTCGATATCGTCAGATCGCCACAGGGATCTTCTCGGTGAACTCGTGATACTTATAGTCGATGAGCTTGAAGTCGTCTACGGTGAAGTCATAAAAGTCCTTGACCTCGGGATTTATCCACAGCTTGGGCGCAGGATAAGGCTCCAGCTCCAACAGACCCTTGACCGCCTCTACATGACGGTCATATATATGAGCGTCAGCGATGACATGCACCAGCTCGCCGGGCTCAAAGCCCGATACGCGCGCGAACATATGCAGCAGTATAGCATACTGGCACACGTTCCAGTTGTTTGCCACCAGCATATCCTGAGAGCGCTGGTTGAGTATCATATTCAGCTTGTTGCCGGTCACGTTCAGTGTCACGCTGTAGGCGCAGGGATACAGACCCATCTCGCTGAGGTCGTGATGGTTATATATATTGGTCATTATACGGCGCGACTCAGGGTGGTTCCTAAGGTCGTACAGAACACGATCCACCTGATCGAACTCGCCCTCGGGATACTTGTGCTTTACGCCCAGCTGATAGCCGTAGGCCTTGCCTATGGTGCCCTGCTCGTCCGCCCACGCGTCCCAGATATGGCTCTTGAGCTGATGGACGTCGTTCGACTTCTTCTGCCATATCCACAGCAGCTCGTCGATACAGCTCTTGAAGTACACTCTTCTCAAGGTCATGATCGGGAACTCACGCGACAGGTCATAGCGGTTGACCGCGCCGAACTTCTTGATGGTATGCGCAGGGGTGCCGTCCTCCCAGTGAGGGCGCACATTCATCCCCTCGTCAGAATATCCGTGCTCGATGATCTCGCGGCAGTTCTCGGCAAAAATAATATCAGCGTAACTCATGATCCATCCATCCTGTCTTTTGTATTCAACTCTCATTATACGTTCAGGCAGGATGAATGTCAATATACGATTGTATCCCGAACAGGCCGGAAAACACAATTTATTGTTAACTGGGCGCTATCCCAGCGCAACATCAAGTATCATCATAACGCAAAAGCCCATGGCGAAGGTCAGCACCCCCGATATGCTCCGCCCCCTGCCGGAGGTCTCGGGTATCAGCTCATATACCACCACATACATCATGGCTCCTGCCGCCGCGCTGAGCAGCAGAGGCATCATCGGTATCAGCTGTCCGGCCGCCAGCATCGTGATCGCCGCGGCAACAGGCTCAACTGCTCCGGACATCATACCGGCAAAAAAGGCATATAGCCTGCCCTTGCCGCCGGCCCTGAGCGGCAGTGAGATTATAGCGCCCTCGGGCAGGTTCTGCACAGCTATACCCAGTGAAAGCGCCAACGCGCCTCCCACGGTTATGTCGGGCGAGCCGCTGACCAGTCCGGCGAACATCGCGCCCACCGCCATACCCTCCGGGATGTTGTGCAGCGTGACCGCCAGTATCATCATCGTCGTCCGGTGTCTGCCGGCGGCTCTGTCAGCGAACACCCTGAGCCTCGGGATCAGGCGGTCGAGCAGTATCATCAGCCCTACTCCTATCCAGAATCCTGCCGCGGCAGGCACGAACGCCAGCCGTCCCATAGCGGCGGACTGTTCGATAGACGGTATCAGCAGGCTCCATACCGAGGCCGCCGTCATCACCCCCGCGGCAAAGCCCTCCAGTGCGCCCTGTATGCCGTCGCTCAGCTTGTTTTTCAGGAAGAACACCATAGCCGCGCCGAGAGTAGTACCTATGAACGGTATCAGCAGTCCGCGGACGACTTCGGGTCGGTCCATTTTGATCACCCCCTCGCCGTTATACTATGTGCAGCAGAGGCGTTCTGTTCGCGTCCCGAGGATCCGTATTTGTCAAATAAATATATCTTTCCTCTCATTTACAAATCCCGAGCTATCTGGTACAATATAAATAACAGCTCTTTGCTTTGCAGAGAAGTTCGGTTCTCTGTAAAGCAAAAAGACAGGAGGCCTGTTTATGACCGAAAAAACTGTCAGCGATAAAATGAAATATATGAGGCTCTTAGCCGAAAAGTATCCTACACAGAGGGCGGTCACGCGCGAGATCATCAATCTGACCGCCATTCTGAGCCTACCTAAAGGCACCGAGCACTTCATGAGCGATCTTCACGGCGAGTATGAGGCGTTTTGCCACATACTCAACAACTGCTCCGGAGTCATCCGCGAGAAGATCGCGCGACGCTACTCAGGTGAACTCACCGGCGAAGAGATAAAAGAGATCTGCACCCTCATCTATTATCCCACCGAAAAGCTCTCCCTGATGAAGAAAGAACACGCCCTCGACCGCAAGTGGTACCGCTCAACGCTGGAGCGGATGATAGAGATCGCCCGGGATCTGTCATCAAAATACACGCGCTCAAAGGTGCGCAAAGCGATGCCCGAGGACTACGCCTATATCATAGACGAGCTCCTGCACGCGCAGAAGGACGAGGACGATAACCAGATAAGATACCACAGCGACATTCTCGACACCATCATCCGCCTTAATGTCGAAGACTTCATCACCTCACTGGCAGGGCTTATCAAGCGTCTGGCTGTAGATCATCTACACATAGTCGGCGATATATTTGACCGCGGCGACTCGGCGGACAAGATAATCGACCTGTTGATGACCCATCACTCTCTCGACATCGAGTGGGGCAATCACGACATCCTATGGATGGGAGCGGCATGCGGCAGCGACGCCTGCATTGCCGGAGCTGTGCGCAACTGCATCCACTATCACAGCATACGCACCCTCGAGAGCGGCTACGGAATAAGTCTGCGCAAGCTGGTACTGTTCGCTCAGCAGATGTATCCCGACCGAAAGCCCATGCAGGCGGCGCTTGCGGCTATCACCGTGATACAGTACAAGCTGGACGGTCAGGTCATCAGGCGCAACCCCGAGTTCGGCATGGGCGACCGCCTGTTGCTCCACCGCATAGACACATCGAAGCACACTATAGATATCAACGGCACAGAATACAAGCTTAACGAAGCCTACTTCCCTACACTCGGCGGCTTTGATCCCTATGAGCTCACCGATGGCGAGCAAGAGGTCATGGACGACCTGAGAGCTTCTTTCATGAACAGCGAAAAGCTCAATCAGCACATCGCCTTCCTGTATGAACACGGAGGGATGTACAAGATACATAACGGCAACCTGCTGTATCACGGCTGTGTCCCGATGAACGCCGACGGCAGCTTCCGCGAGATAGAATTCTGCGGCGAAATGTACAGCGGCAAGGCCCTGTTCGATATGGCTGATCTCATCGCGCGCCATGTGTTCTTCGGCATGAGCAGGAACATCAAGGGGCTGGACTTCATGTGGTACCTGCGCTGCGGCGACAACTCTCCGCTGTGCGGCAGAGTGACCAAGAGCTTTGAACGGTCCTATATCGACGACTCGTCCGCGTGGCATGAGGAGAAGAACCCTTACTACAGCCTCTATTATGACCGCGAGGTGTGTGAGAGGATCCTAGCCGAGTTCGGGCTGAACTCAGCGTCGTCACACATCATCAACGGTCATACTCCCGTACGCACCAAAGAGGGCGAGCTGCCCATCCGCGCCGACGGAAAGCTGCTGGTAATCGACGGCGGATTCTGTCGCAATTATCACAAGACCACCGGCATAGCCGGCTATACGCTGATATACAACTCCCACGGTCTCAGGCTAAAGGCGCATCATCCCTTCCGCTCCATCTACGAGGCCCTGCGCGAGAACATCGACATTCACTCCGACTCTGAGATAGTCGAGACCGAACGCCGCCGCATGATGGTGGACGACACCGACATCGGCGAAGCGATTCAGGCCGAGATCGACGACCTGTATACCCTGCTGGGGATGTATCGCAACGGCACGATAACCCCGGGCTCCGAGCCCTGATCACAAACAGCAAAAACCGGCTGAACGAACTGCCATGTTCATTCAGCCGGTCTTATTTTATCGATTCAATGATCCTGCGGTGCGTCTATCTCTATCACACAGTGGTCGCACGCATTGATCACCGTGGTATCTCCCCACGATGAACGCTGCGGCAGCTTTGCACTATAGCTGCGATGGATATGCCCGTGCAGGAACAGCCGCGGGCGGTAACGCTCCAACAGCTCGTTGAAGCACTCGAAGCCGCGGTGAGTAGGCGTGTCAAAATCGTTCAAGTGCCGCGCCGGAGCGTGGGTCACAAGGATATCAAAGCCGCGGTTCTTGAATATCGGGCGCTTGAGCTTACGCACCATGCTCTCCATGCGGCTCTCGGTGAACATATACTTGCCCTCGCGGTAGCGCAGGCATCCGGGCAGCCCCACTATGCGCAGACCGTTGACCGTTACCAGGCGATTGTCGATACATATACAGCCCTCGGGCTCACGGGTATAGGTGTCGTGGTTGCCGTGAACATACAGCAGCGGACAGTCCGCCATGGTCACCAGAAACTCCAGATACTCCGCCGACAGATCGCCGCAGGCGATGATGAGATCTATTCCGGCGAGCTTACCGGGTTTGTAACAATCATACAGATACTTTGACTCTACGTCAGATACAGCCAGGATCCTCACTTGTTTTCCTCCGCGGCGTCAGCCTGCTTAGTCGCCGCGCTGTCAGTGTCTGCCAGCGGTGTGTTTTGTGCCTTGTTGATGCCGGACATATCCACAGTGGCCTTGCCCATAGCGGTCATCTCATCATACTGCGGTATATCTCCGATAACGTTCTCTACCAGATAGTCCATGGTGATGATCTGCTCGAGCGACAGGTTCTTCTCTCCCTCGCCGATCAGCTCGCCGCTCTGGGTGGTCAGAGGGGTCAAAAACGGCGTACAGATATTGTTGCGTATGCTGTCCTTCAGCAGATCGCCGAAGTGCTTGGATGAAATGCTCAGAGCATCGGAGTACATGATGTCCATCACCCCTGCGCTCATGCCCCAGTAGTAGTTGAGCGCCTTGTTGCTGCGTTCATACTCGGTCTGCATCGTCTTGTTGAACCAGCGTCTGAGTATCTCCTCATAGTATACCCCCCACTTCCATACCGGCATAGCGAGCAGGCGCTTTTCATCGCCGTTGATATATGACAGGCCGAAGCTGGAGCGGTCATCCAGTCTGAACCGTCCCGTATCCTGTGATGAGATGAAGTGTATATCCATAGCCTTCAGCGCTTCGGCAGCCGCAGCCGCGCCTTTGATGGCGGACCATTCCAGATACACCTTAGCTCGCGGATTGACCATCAGCGCGCCCAGCGCAAAGGCATTGATGCCGGCTATCTGACCGTAGATCGGATAGTCGCACACATATCCCAGCCTGCCGCTCTCGCTCAGCGTACCTGCGATAGCTCCCAGGATAAACTTAGCTTCATATGAGCGGATATAATACGAGCGCAGATAGCGGTGAGATGTGTTCAGCGAGCAGTTCATAATAACTACCTCGGGGTGCTCCACCGCCGCGCGCAGACTGACCTTCAACAGGCGCGGAGAGGTGGTGAAGATGAGCTTGCAGCCATCCTCTATCGCCTGCTCTATGCTCTGCTCCGGATCCACCGCCATAGCGTTGTTGTATACGATCGTTTCTATCTTGTCCTTGTATATATCCTGAACATATTTTCTGCCTTCTTCATGCTCATGAACCCAGCCGCTTTTTTCGGGAGTGCCGTCATACATAAAGCCTATTTTGATCACCGCAGGGGCAGCTCCGGACAGTACCTTGGCTATCAGGCCGGGCTGCTGTTCCTCGGCAGGATCGAGCTGCAATTTTATCGGAGTCTCTTCCTCGTGCAGGGCGACCTCTTCCCACATCTTGTTCAGGTTCTTGCGTATCTCGTCGGTATCCGTCTCGGTCAGCTCGGTATAGCCGTACACCTTGATATAGCTGAGCATAGCGTCGCCGCAGGTGGAGCTGAGCTTTGCTCCGCCGCTCTGCATATACGCCTTGCGAAAGTAGTAGTACGCCGCCGAGAACTCCTTTTGCTCATCCTCGGTCCATTCTTCTCCGGGCTCTTTGCCCAGTATCGTCAGCAGCTTGTTGTAACTGCCGTTCTTGGTGAACTCGATGAAGTTGATACCGCTGAACTTGCTGAACTCTATATGCTCATAGTACAGCTCCACAGCCTCGTCGCCGTTGCGCTCGGGCAGTATGCGTATGACGTGCGCGACTATGCTCGGCGCGTCAAAGAACTTCAGCACGCTGACGCGCTTGTTGCCCTCTTCCACATAATAGCGGTTCATATATTCATACGCCTTTACGGCGTCGCGGATACCTTCTTCCAGATGCGACTGACACAGGTGCTCCCACTTGTCAGCGAACTCGGTACCCTCCTCCATGACAGGCATAAAGTTAGGCGCAAAAGCATGTCCGCGCGAACGGCTCTTAGTGCCGGCAAACAGCTCGGTTGGTACATGGACTATGCCCATGTCCACCTCTCCTGCGGTGCGCTTACCTTCCAGTATCTCGTCCAGCGCAGGCAGCTCTGACGACTCGCCCTTGGCGGAGCACGCCTTGACCTCTCGCTGTCCCAGTTTCAGCGCTTCTTTATAGTTGAATTCAGGCATATTTTCCCCTCCCGATAAAGGTTAGTACTGAATGTCGTGATCTCTGTTATAAGTATAATATAAAGAATCGTGAATGTCTATATTTTGTAGGAATAAGTTTTAGCAAAACGACCGCCCGGGAACCCCCCCTGAGCGGTCGTGAAGTTATAACTATATCTTGACGTGCATCCACGCTCCGCCGGAAGCGAACGACGCTTTCACCGAAGCATAGTCTACGGGTGTGGATGAATTGTAGCTGATTCCGAAGTAGTTGTGGTTATGATCGTTGCGCTGCCACTCGCTGTCATACACCAGACCGCCGATCTCAGTCCAGCCGTGACCGCCGCTGTGTACGGCGTATACTTCCTCATAACCGATAGCCTTGGCCATGAAGGCGAACGACGCGGCGTAGCTCAGGCAGTTGCCGCTCTTGGTATCGAAGATATCGTTGGCGTAGATGATCGGCCAGTCGAGCGTGCGCAGATGAGGCACGCGCGGACTGCTCTCACTGGTCTCGGTCTGCAGATAGTCAAAGCTCTTTCGCAGCTTCTGCGCCTTTGACATATCAGCGGTCGTCAGCTTGCTGACCAGCTTGAGCGCTTTGAACAGAGTCTGATCCTTATATGTTGACACCTGATATGCTCTGCCGTCGATGATGTTCCAGTCATAGCCTCCCCATGTCACCGCACAGCGGTACGAAAAGCTGAAGACACCGTCCTTCACATACCAGCTGCCCTTAGCATTATCAGCGATACCGGTATAGCTGAGGTCTATCACGCCGTTCTTGTCGGCGTAGCGGTAGCCCTCGCTGTTAGAACCCACCAGGCCGTTCTTCTGGATGACTCCTGCTGAGTTGTAGTAATACATCTTACCGCTTACGGTGACGAATCCCTGGCGCACATAGCCGTCCGCGAATACCAGCGAACTGCCGCCTACCGTATACTTTCCGTTGGCGAGAGTTCCGTTATAATAATACTGAGTATCGGTGCTGTAATAGCTGATCGCCTGTCCCTTAGAGCCGGCACAGCGCAGGGTATAACCACACAGTGTGTTTGCCGGATATTCCTCATCGCAGAACGCCGTTGTGGGCGTCTTGCAGATATAGGTCCAGTTCTTTCCGAACTCGCGCCTGTATACCAGATATTCGCTGACTCCGCTGACAGCCTTCCAGTACAGATTCACTCCTGCGGCCGCCTTGGTGATCTTTGTGATCTTCGGCGGCGCGATATAGCGGAACTTTGAGCCCGCGGGATCATATCCGGTGATATAAGCGTTGTTCTTATCCATAGCTCTTACGGTATAGACATAGTCCCTGCCGTTGACCGGTCCGCTGTGGTCAAAGTAAGTTTTATCAGTCACGCCCAGCCTCACCCAGCTGCCGGATTCTTTTACGAATACCCTGTATCTGACCGCGCCGGAGATCGCCGACCATTTGATCCTGGTAGCTCCGTTCAGCGGAGTGAATCCGCTTATCACCGGAGCTGACAGATACTTCACGCTTACTCCCGAGGTATTATAGAAGCTCAGCTGATAGTTGCCGTCAGCGTTGCACACGCGTACGGTATATGTATATGTTTTTCCGTTAGTTACGTTGTGATCTATATAAGAGGTCGCGGAGGTGTAAGCAAGATGCTGCCATCCTGCGCCGGTCTTGATATACACGCGATAGTTCACAGCTCCCTTGACAGGCTCCCAGCTGAACTTCACGCCTTTGTATACATTCTCTGCCTTGATGAGCTTAGGTGTCGGCAGATACCTGATGCGGAATCCCTCTGTGTCTAAGCCTCCGATATATTTTCCGCTTTTATCCATAGCGCGCACGGTATAGATATACACGGCATAATCGGTGAGATTTTTATGGGGATAGAAGGTATCGGTAGTGTCCGCTACCTTCTTCCATGTATCGCCGTTCTTCACGAACAACCGATATCCTGCCGCGCCCTTATAGGCTGTCCACACGGGCTTTAGACCTCCGCGTATAGTCAGCACGGTAGATATCTCAGGCATCTGCGCGGATCCTGTCTGAGCTGTCGCAGTACCGCCGTCCACAGGCGCGGCATATGCCGGCATGCTGATCGTTGTTATAATGATGAGCGCCATGATCAGCGCGATGATCTTCTTCATATCCAACCTCCGTGTCGGATCCTTCATTTGCTTGATAAAATCACTTTAAGTGTTTGCATACCTTGATGCGCATCCACGGCTCTCCTGACGAGATAGCGCCCTTATAGTCCTGATCGGTCTTTGTGTCATAGCTCAGCGCGTAATAGTTGTACTTGAATACATGACGGCTCCACTCGGGGTCATACACCAGACCGTCTATCTCGGCCCAGCCGTGACCTCCGCTGTGGCAGGCATATGCTTCATCATATCCGATAGCCTTTGCCAGATAGCATAACTCCGCGCCGTAGCTGAGACAGTTGCCCTTGCCGTTGACCAGCATATCGTTGGCGTATATGATCGGCCAGTCCATGCCGCGATAGTGAGGGATACGGGGATTCATCTCTTCATAAGCGTCCTTGATATAATCCCACATCATCTTCAGCTTTTTCTCTTTCGGCAGGGTGCGATCCTTGACCACGCGGTCGAGCAGCTGGAACGCTCTGAACAAAGTCTTGTCCTCTTCATTGCTGACCTTATATGCTCTGCCGTTGAGCACATTATATTCTTCGCCGTTCCACCGCACCGCGTCGCGGAAGGTGAAATCCAGCTTGCCGTTATACAGATACCAGCTGCCGCTTTTGTTGGTGACAACGCCCCTGAACGATGTGAGTATCACGCCGTCGGCTCCGGCGTAGCGGATGCCCTCTTTAGCAGTTCCCACCAGTCCGTTCTTCTGCAGCTCGCCTCTGCTGTTATAGTAGTACAGCTTGCCGCCGGACGATATATAACCTCGTCTGATATATCCGTTATCAAATACCATCGGCACGCCGCCGGCGATGTATTTGCCGTTAGCCGGAGCGCCGTTGATATAGTATCGTGTCGAGTTTATATAATAGCTTACCGCCTTGCGCTTTTTATCTATACAGCGCAGTGTATATGCGTACAGCACATTGGACTTAGCCGATGTATCGGTATATGTCAGAGCATCGGTATTCGCCAGAGGAGCCCAGCCGTAGCCATACACCCTGCGATACACACGGTATCCCTCGGCCTTGAAGCTCTCGTTCCAGCTCAGGCGATTACCTGTGCTGACTTTCTTTACCGATTGTATCTCAGGCGCGGCATAATATCTCCACACCCAGCCGCTTATGCTGTTACCGCTGCAATACTCGCCGCGGCTGTTCATAGCGCGCACGGTGTATATATACTGCCGTCCGGCGCTCAGCCCTGTGTGGCTGAACGATGTATACGAGGTATCGCCGAGCTTCTTCCATCCTTCGGCTGTCTTGCGGAACACTCTGTACTTGGATGCTCCCGTTACTGCGTTCCACTTCAGCCTTACGCCCTTATCGACCGGTATGAACTCCTTTATCTCCGGCGAGCGGATATACTTGACCGTTATGCCCTTGATATCATAGAAACTCAGCGCCTTTTTATCAGCTGTCAGCGCTCTAACGGTGAACCGATAGCTGCGGCCGCTGATGACCTTGCCATAGCGCATCGATGTCCCTTTTGTATCGGTTATCATCACCCATTTGCCGCCGCTGCGGATGAACACCCTGTACATACCGGCGCCATCGACGGGCTTCCAGCTGAGCTTTACGCCGCCGTAAACGCTCTCGGCATTTACCGGTTCAGGCGCAGGGGTATATGTGAACGCCGTACCGTCACTATCAAAGTCGCTAATATACACGCCTTTACCGTCCATAGCGCGAACGGTATAAACGTACTGTGTGTTGTTCTTCAGCCCTGTATGGGTATAAGACGTCGCTGTCGTATCGGCGATATATCTCCAACTGTTGGGAGTGCGTATGTACACGCGATATTTTATCGCACCCTCATACGGGCTCCAGCTGATCGTGAGTCCGCCGTTCGCCGGGACTATACCGGTTATGCGCGGTATATCCTGCTCCTGTGCGACAGGCTCATCCTCAGGCACCATGTCAGTGCCGGTCGTGGCCGGCTGGCTGTCCGGGATATCAGAGGCTGTTATACTCGGAACAGCCGTAATGATCACGGCTATCGCGATGATCGCCGCGCATATCTTTTTTATCATGTTCTTCCCCCTGTTTCGCTCAGCTGCCGAGCCTTTTGTTCAGCTCGGTGAGCGTGACCTCATAGCCCTTATGCTCATAGGTGAGCGCGCTGTCGTCTATATCCGCTGAGGTGATCAGCCCTAACATATATCTGAGCATATGAGGATTCTTTACCAGTATCGGGCCGGTCAGATGGGTGCAGAACAGGTTGTTTTTACGCGTGCCCTCACAGCTGTCGCCTTCGGCGTTCGCCGGGCCCATCTTTACGCTGAACAGCGTATCAGTTATGCCGCTGATCTCACTGCATTTGTTCACAAAGCCCACCAGAGGACTGTCGAGGAAGCCGCATTCGTATATCACATCGCCAACGATCCTCTTCTTGTTCTGTTCGACAGAGGTGAAGCCGAAGATCCCCAGCCCCTCATACTCCTTGCCGTCACAGTCGGTGACAGAAGCTCCCAGCGCTTCAAAGGAGTTGCCGGTCATCAGCATAGGCTTGCCGCTGTCGATGTATCTTTTGAGCTCGTCGGCGTAGCGGCGCATATCTTCGAGCATCACTTTCAGGTTTCTTTCTGTCCCGGAGCCGATATATACAAAGTCGTATTCCTCAGGATTGATATCGTCGCCTACCGAGAGTTTATCTACACTGTATTCTATCGAGTTGAGTCTGGCGAGCTTTTCTATAGCCACGATGTTGGCATAGTCGCCGTATAGATTCATCAGATCATGATAAAGGTGCAGTATCTTCATATTATCACCTCTTGTCAGTTATCGTTATCTTATCCAGGAACTTGCCCTTGTCAGAGAAGCAGGTCAGCACATACACAGGCTCCGCTCTGCCGTCGTCCAGGCTGTCGACAGCCTCGCCGATATCTTCATACAGCTCTATCCTGTCTGGGTCTATCGCTGTGCTGTAGAAGCGCACCGCAAGGTCGTTGACATATTTGCCGGCTAAGATTATTCTGCGCACATTTCCGCTTGTCAGCATCTCAAAGTCGATGTCCCACAGCCACGATACGTCGCTGGTGAAATACTTTCGGCTGACTGAGTCCACTATGATCATCAGGTCACATCCGCCGCTGCAGCCGCAGGCTACCCTCAGGCACAGGTCATAGGCAATGCTGTTCTCGTGCTTTGCCGCCAGCAGAGTGCCTTTTCTGCCGCCTGCCTTAAAGGTGATGACTCGTCCGTTCTTCAGCACATAGTCGCTCAAATCCGCGGCGACCTTCTCGGGAGCTATGCCCATCAGCTGAGCCACGGTATAAGCCGCCAGCAGGTTGTAGCAGTTGTACAGCGACTTGAGCGCCAGGCTGATCCGGTAACTGCCGTCTATCACCAGCTCGCCCTTATCGAGGTCGACAGAGGTGATGGAGTACTTTGTATCATGTCTGTGATGTCCGCAGTTCTCACAGCGATAGTGACCGATATGATTATAGTGACGGGTCGTATAGGTCATCCTGTGCTTGCACACGGGGCAGAATGCTCCGTCATCATATACGCTGGCAACTTCTTGAGAGTCACTGCCGAGCTTGTCCGCGCCGAACCACAGCACATCGTCCCTGCCCTCGCCGAAGCGCGACACCAGCGGATCATCAGCATTGAGTATCAGCTGAGTTTCGGGATATATACTGTCGGCTATAGCGTCATACACCCACTCGGGATGACCGTTGCGGGTCAGCTGATCGCGATACAGGTTAGTTATCACATAGTGAGTGGGCTTGATGTATTTGAATGTATATCTCGCGAATCGTTCATCGCTCTCGATGAGCAGAACGTCTTTCTTGATCTTGCCGGTGAGGGACGCGCTGCCCAGCACCATGGTGGTGACGCCCTCTATCTGATTTGAGCCCTCGCGGTTGAACGCCACGGACTTGCCGTTGCGCTCCAGCAGATATGCGATCATCTCCACGGTCGAGGTCTTGCCGTTGCTGCCGGTCACGGCTATTATATGCTCTGGCAGCTTTATGCGGCTGAGTATATCGGGGCACAGCTTGAGGGCTATCTGGCCCGGCTTGCTGCTGCCCTTACCCAGCAGCCCTCCGACAAAGCGGAGCAGCTTGCAAATTATTATGGTGATGAAAACTTTCATGCTCATCCCTGTCCTTTCATTACTCAACATACACAGTCATTATACTCTATACTTTTATAAAATTCAATCAAAATACCGCTATTGATCATAATAATATTTGACACGGTGAAAATTGTCGTTAACGGTATACATTTGTTGATATTTGTGCTAGAATAAGTTAAAGATATCAACCGTCATTTACATACCGGAGAAACCAATGAAGCGACTGCTCACCATGATAATATGCGCTGCGATAATGCTGAGCGCCTGCGCCGGCGGCGTGAGCGAACCCACCGAAGCTCCCACGGCCGCGCCGACTGCGGCCCCTACCGAAGCGCCCACAGAACCCCCTACAGAGGCTCCTACCCAGCCACCCCTGCGCCAGAGAGCCAAGCAGCGGCTGCTGGATATGCTGTACAGCAAGCTCAGCCGCAAATCCGTCATGCTCGACGTGCCCGAGATAGACCAGTTCCCCGAACTGCCTGCAGGGTGCGAGTCGGTTGCTCTCACCATAGCCTTCAACTACTACGGCTGTGATCTCGGCAAGACCGAGATAGCCTCCGACTATATGGTATACGGCGATGATATGATAACCTCTTATGTCGGCGATCCCTTCAACTGGGGAGGCGCCGGGATATATCCCCCGGGACTGGTTACGACATCCGCTAATGTCATCAGAGCAAAGAATGCTCAGCTGTATGCCTTCGATACCAGCGGCAACAAGCTCCAGAACCTGTATCATTTCATCGACAACGGCGTGCCGGTAGTGGTATGGACGACCGTATATATGACATATCCTCAGCTCGAGGGCGGCACCGAGTATAACGGCAGGACATACTGCTGGTACGATAACGAACACTGTGTATGCCTATGCGGTTACGACTTGACCAACAACACGGTATCGTTCTCGGATCCCGAACAGGGTATAGTCACTGCGGACGCGGATGAGTTCGAAGAGATTTTCAGCGCCATCGGTAATTTTTCCTTGGTGCTCATACCCACAAAAGGTCTGTGATCAAAGAGGTGATCCCATGCTTATAGCCATAATCATAATCTGCGCCTTACTGCTCCTTTTCGCAGGCGCTCTGTTCTATTCATACCACCGTGTGTTCTACGCTCCCACAAAGGACATGACCGAGACCGGAGCTCCACTGCCGATATCTAACGGCGATCACCGTGACGACGTAGCGGCAATGACGCGCAAGATGGTCGCCAGAGAATGTGAGTTCGTTTACACCCGTTCATACGACCGCCTGAGACTGCGCGGTCGCTACTACCATATCCGCGACGGCGCGCCCGTGTGCATTTGCTTCCACGGCTACAAGGGAGCCGGCGTGCGCGACTTTTCGGTCATGGGCGATCTGCTGATGAACGACGGATATAACGTACTGCTGATAGATCACCGCGCCCATTTGGGCAGCAGCGGCCACACCATCACCTACGGCATCCGCGAGCGCAGAGATGTGCTGTCGTGGGTGAGCTATGTCATTGAACGCTTCGGCGGCGACTGTCCCATATACCTTTTCGGCATCTCTATGGGAGCCGCTACAGTGCTGATGTCGAGCGACCTCGACCTGCCCGATAACGTCCGCGCCATCTGCGCCGACTGTCCGTTCAGCTCACCTAAGGACATCATCTGCTTTGTCACCGATGCCATGGGTATGCCGTCCAAGCTGATGTGGCCCTACATCCGCCTCAGCGCGCTGGTATACGGACACCTAAACATCCGCCGCGATATCACCGCCGCCAACGCCGCACGACACTCGAAAAAGCCTATGCTGATAGTTCACGGTGAGGCCGACAGGTTCGTCCCCATGCAGATGAGCGAGGAGATATATCTCGCGAACCCCGACTGCGTAGAACGCCACACGTTCCCCGGCGCGGGACACGGGCTGAGCTATTATGCCGATCCTGACCGCTACAAAGCCGTCGTCCGCGATTTTATGAAACGTCACCCATAGAATTACCCCTTACGATCACTGAACCGTAAGGGGTCATTTATTATACCTTGCAGGAGTTTTTTACCAAACCTCGGCATTGTTCACCGTATGTTCAGCCAAAACCCCTGCAAATATCAATACAAACATCCTCAATCATCCCTCAATTTTATTCATATTTCCAAAATTCGCGTCTGTACGCAATTTTTTGGTTCACACGGGCTAATATGTGATATAATTCAATCAGAAAACCTTTGGGAGGGTAACTATGTCTAACTGTGCAATCGTAGGAATCAACTGGGGCGACGAGGGCAAGGGCCGTATGGTCGACCTGCTCTGCGCCGATTATGATGTGGTCGTAAGATACCAGGGCGGCGGCAACGCCGGTCATACCGTTATCAACGACTACGGTAAGTTCGCCCTGCATCTTTTGCCCTCGGGCATATTCCATAAGGACGTCGTATCCGTAATAGGCAACGGCGTAGCCGTCGATCCCGAGAGCCTTACTCAAGAGATCGACTATGTTCGCGAGCATGGCATAAAGCTCACCCCGGCCAACCTCAAGATCAGCTCACGCGCCTCGCTGCTGCTGCCGTGGCATAAGGAGCTCGACTGCCTTGAAGAACAGCGTCTGGCGGATAAAAAATACGGCTCCACCAAGCAGGGCATAGCCCCCTTCTACTCCGACAAGTATCAGAAGAAGACCGTCCTCGCCGGCGAGATACTGGATGAAAAAGCCTTCTTCGAGCACCTGATCCCGATCATGGAGTGGAAGAACCTCATCATCGAGAACGTCTACGGAGCCGAGCCCACCACTTTAGAAGACCTCAAAAAGTGGTACAACGACTATTGCCTGCGCCTGCTGCCTTTCATCGGCGATCTGGAATACTTCTTCGACAACGCCGAAGAGAACAACAAGAACGTACTGTTCGAGGCTCAGCTCGGCGCGCTGAGGGATATCGATTTCGGTATCCATCCCTACACCACCTCGTCATCCACCATAGCCGCCTATGCGCCCATCGGCGCGGGACTGCCCTCGCTCAGACTCGATAAGGTCACCGGGGTCGTCAAGGCATATTCCACCTGCGTCGGCGAAGGCCCCTTCACCTCCGAGATGTTCGGTGAAGAAGCCGACCGCCTGCGTGAAGAGGGCGGCGAATACGGCGCCAAGACCGGCAGACCTCGCAGGGTAGGCTCCTTTGACGTAGTCGCCACACGCTACGGCGTTCGTATGCAGGGCGCCACCGAGATCGCGCTGACTAAGCTCGATGTGCTCAGCTATCTCGACCGCATCCCCGTATGCGTCAAGTACAAGCTCGGCGACAGCCTTACGGACAAGTTCCCGTTCCCCAGCAAGTTGCCCGAGGCTCAGCCCGTCACCGAATATCTGCCCGGATGGCAGAGCGATATCTCAGGCGTGCGCAGCTTTGACGAGCTGCCTAAAGAAGCGCGCGACTATGTGCTCTATATCGAAGAGCAGATAGGCTGTTATATCAAATATATCTCTGTCGGCCCCGAGCGCGACAGTATCATAATCAGATAGTATCATACGGAGGACAGTATGAAGAACAATTACGTTTCACCATTCTCCGCACGCTACGCGTCGGAGTATATGAGCTCTCTCTTCGCGGCTCAGACCCGTATCGAAACATGGCGCAAGCTGTGGGTAGAACTCGCCAGAGCCGAAGGCGAACTGGGACTGCCCATAACCCCCGAACAGGTCGCGGCTCTTCAAGCTAATGTAAGCAACATCGACTTCGACTATGCCGCGCAAAAAGAAAAGGAGTTCAAGCATGATGTAATGGCACATATCCACGCCTACGGAGCCGTTGCTCCCGAGGCGGCAGGCATCATCCATCTTGGCGCAACATCTTGCTATGTCACCGACAACGCCGATCTGATCATCTATCGCGACGCCCTGCTGTATATCCGCTCGGAACTGCTCAAGGTCATCGCGAACCTCACCGACTTTGCCGAAGAGTACAAAGCTATGCCCACCCTCGGCTACACCCACTATCAGCCGGCTCAGCTGGTGACTGTGGGCAAGCGCGCTTCATTGTGGCTGCAGGACTTCGTCAGCGACCTTGACGAGATCGACTTCGCGCTTAAGAACGTCAAGTTCCTCGGATGCCGCGGAACCACAGGTTCACAGGCGAGCTTCAAGGAGCTGTTCAACGGCGATATGACCAAGATCAACGAGCTCAACACTCGCATAGCCGACGCTTTCGGCTTTGACGACATATTCGATGTACAGGGCCAGACCTATCCGCGCAAGGTGGACAGCCGTATACTAAACGCCCTGTCCTCCATAGCGCAGTCCGCCCATAAGCTCGCCACCGATATGCGCCTGCTGCAGCATGACCGTCAGCTCTTCGAGCCTTTCGGCAAGACTCAGGTAGGCTCATCAGCTATGCCATATAAGCGCAACCCGATGATGTGCGAGCGCGTATGTTCGCTTTCAAGATATCTTATGGCTGACGCGATGAACGCCCCCATGACCATCTCCGTCCAGTGGATGGAGCGCACCCTCGACGACTCGGCCAACCGCCGCGTAAGTCTGCCCGAGGGCTTCCTGTGCGCCGACGCCGTTCTGCGTCTGGTGCAGAAGATCACCGACGGCATATTCGTCAACACTCCCGTTATCGAAAAGACCGTGCGCGAGTATCTTCCCTTCATCGCAACCGAGAACCTGATGATGGAGGGCGTCAAGCGCGGAGCCAGCCGTCAGGATCTGCACGAGATCATCCGTCAGTGCTCCATGCAGGCGATATCTAAGATGGACAACGGCGAGGGATGCGATCTGCTGGATCAGCTCGCGGCTCATCCGGACTTCCCCCTTACGCTCGAAGAGATGAACAGCGTTCTCGACCCGTGCGATTATATCGGCTGCTGTCCGGAACAGGTACAGGCTCTGGTCGATAAGACCCGTCCCCTCATCAGCGGTATCGACCGTGAGAACGCTGAGATAAATATCTGAAATTTTTCAACGATATTCCTACCAAGGAAGTGGTATTATGCAGAAGATACTGGTACTCGACTTTGGCGGACAGTATAATCAGCTCATAGCTCGACGCGTGCGCGAGCAGCACATATACGCCGAGATACGTCCCTATAACAAGATCACCGTGGATGAGATCAAGGCTGAGGGATACTGCGGTGTGATCTTCACCGGCGGCCCCAACAGCGTATATGACACCTCTTCGCCGCATTACGATCCGGCTATACTCGACGCCGGCGTCCCCATCTTGGGCATTTGCTACGGCTGTCAGCTGATAGCATATATGGCAGGCGGTCGCGTTATCGGAGCCGACAACAGCAGCGAGTACGGGAAGATCGAGCTCACCGTCAGCGACAATACACTATTTGAAGATGTGCCCGAGAACAGCGTGTGCTGGATGAGCCACCACGACTTCATCCCTGAGGCTCCGTCGTGCTTCAACACCATAGCATATACTTCCAAATGCCCCACAGCGGCGATGTGCGATCCCGACCGACGCATATACGGCGTACAGTTCCACCCCGAGGTCACCCACACCGAATACGGTAAGCAGATTCTCCGCAACTTCCTATACAACGTCTGCGGCTGCACAGGCGACTGGCAGATGGACAGCTTTATCGAAGATACCGTGCAGGAGCTCCGCGAGCTCATCGGCGACAAAGGTGTTGTGCTGGGACTCTCCGGCGGAGTTGACAGCTCAGTCGCCGCCGCACTGCTCAGCAAAGCGGTCGGAAAGCAGCTCACCTGCGTGTTCGTCGATCAGGGACTTATGCGTAAGGATGAGGGCGATTTCGTAGAGCAGACATTCACTAAGCTGTTCGATATGAACTTCGTGCGCATCAACTGTCAGGACGAGTTCCTCAGCAAGCTCAAAGGTCTGACCGACCCGGAGGATAAGCGCACCGTCATCGGCACCGAGTTCTACAGCGTGTTCTGGGACCGTATCCGCGAGAGCTACGGCAGCGGATTCTTCGCTCAGGGCACCATATACCCCGATCGCATCGAGAGCGGCAAGGGCGACGCGTCCAAGATCAAGACTCACCACAACCAGGTGGGCATCCCCGAGGATATTCGCTTTGAGGGCGTTATCGAACCGCTCAAAGATTTGTTCAAAGATGAAGTCAGAGCCGTGGGCGAAAAGCTCGGACTCCCCCATGACCTCGTGTGGCGTCAGCCGTTCCCCGGCCCCGGACTGGGCGTGCGTGTCATCGGCGAGGTCACAGCCGAACGAGTCCGCATCCTGCAGGAGGCAGACGCCATCCTGCGCGATGAGATGGACAGATGCGGTTATTCGCATGAGATGAGCCAGTTCTTCGCGGTGCTCCCGGGAGTCAAGACCGTTGGAGTCATGGGCGACGAGCGCACCTACAGCGAGCTGGTCGCGATCCGCGCCGTCACCACCGACGACTTTATGACCGCCGACTGGGCCAAGATCCCGTACGACATCCTCGGCAGAGTATCCAACCGCATCATCAACGAGGTCGATAAGGTCAACCGCGTGGTATATGATATCACCTCCAAGCCCCCCGGAACCGTGGAGTGGGAGTAACGGATCGACATATGGGTATAAAGAAATACTTAACGCCTATGATACTGCTGGTTGTCTTTGAAGCTACCGCCGTAACACTGTGGCTTATATTAGGAAACTTATTCTATCTGTTCAATTTCAGCTACATAGGCATATCTGTTTCACTGGGCGTCTTTTTGTATATCAAAAAGTACAGACACGCCCGAAGGATCACACAGCTCCTGGTAGGGCTGTATATGCTCGTCTATCTGGGTATCATCAGCAACGAGAATATGCAGATCGAAGGATTTTGGTTCTACCTTTTTACAGGAGTATTTGAAGCCGCTACGATACATTACGCAGTAGCAAAGATCTTCGGCCCGTTGATCTTCGGCAGAGGCTGGTGCGGATACGCATGCTGGACGGCGATGGTGCTTGATTTCCTTCCGTATAAAACGCCCCGACAGCCGAGAAAAAAGCTCGGCTGGATACGATATGTCACTTTTGCTGTTTCCTTCATTTTTGTTGCCGCCCTGTTCCTGGCACACGTCGGAAATGTCGAGAGGATCATGTTCTGGGCTTTTATCATCGGCAATGCATTGTATTACGCGGTCGGGATCATCCTCGCATTTGCATTCAAGGATAACCGGGCATTTTGCAAGTATATCTGCCCGATAACGGTCTTCTTGAAACCTATGAGCTATTTTGCGCTGTTCAGGATCAAGTGTGATAAAAGCAAATGCGTGTCCTGCGGCAAGTGCAAAAAGGTTTGTCCGATGGACGTGGATATGACGGATAACTCCAGAAAGCGCAAGAACGGGACCGAGTGTATACTTTGCTTTGAGTGTACAAAAGTATGTCCGAAAAAAGCGCTGTAAATAACCGTATCGAATATCGGTATTGATCTGCCGATCTGTTTTTCCTCATAGGGCAGAACAGATAAACACTGTGTTATCAACTCTATCGTAAAAGTAATATAAATATTTGGCCCTCAGCTGTTTGATCACAGCTGAGGGCTTTGCTTATCACTACGTTTTATCTCTTTTTGTACAGCACCAGTTCCGGGTCTGCTCCTTCCGCACCGTATGTGGATACTAAAATGAAATCCATATTGGCAAGAACTCCGAAGCACCGCTCGCCGCCGAATTCCGGCTCGAGCTGAGCGCCCAGATAGGTCGCGCCGTCGTTCAGAAATTTTACGCTTACTCCGCTCGGCAGAGGATAGGCGAGATTGACATAACCGCCGACCAGCGCGTTCAGCTTCTCGACCTTCGGCATCCCTTCGATATGCAGGTCGTTTATCTCATCGACCAACTGCCTTTTGAACGCCTCGAACTCTCCGTTGTCGCTGAGCTGTTCATATCTCTTCCAGTAATCCAGCGTGGGTAACACCTGCTTCATATATGATCGCGCCTGATCCTCGGTGAAGCTCTCGTTCGCCATATGCTTAACGCACACCTCGATCAGATCGTCCATATCGCTGTAGGTATAGTTGCCGTCGGCATAGCACCATTGGCAGTAGTCCTCGTTGAAGCTGCCGTCCTTCTCATGGCTGATAAGACTGTCCTCACTCAGCGGCATACCGCAGCATTGACAGATCAGCTCTCTCGGCGAGCCGAGCAGGGTATTGACTGATACCCCGAACTCCTTGGAAAGCAACATCAGGGTTTCGGTATTCGGCTGAGTCTCCCCCGTCTCCCATCGGCTGACAGCCTGACGGGTCACCATCACGCGCTGCGCCAGCTCCTCCTGGGTCAGACCTTTTTGCTCGCGCAGTTTCTTCAGTATATCCTTTATCTCCATTTGAGCCGCTCCTTTTCACTTCTTTATAAACAGTCTATCACAGAGCTGTGCGATATACAAGCAACCCGCTGTTGCTATCTGTGGATATACATCCTGGTCATTTCTTCTTCGCCGTCGCCCTGCACCATGCACAGGAACTCCCATCCGTATCTTTCATAGAAGCCTATGTGATCGCTCACCAGATATATCGGAGATATGCCCTTAGACCGCATATCCTCCACCACCATATCCAGCAGTTTTCCGGCGATACCCTGAGAGCGGTATTCCTCTTCTGTGTACACGGCGCATACGTTAGGGCTCAGATCTTTGCGATCATGAAAGTCGTTTTCGATGACTCCCATACCGCCTATGATCTTATCGCCGTCCAGACACAGATACCATCCGTATTCTGTTTTGCCGCTGAGATACTCGTCCATACATTCCAGATACGCCTCTTCCGGCACTCCCCATTTTTCGTGGAACCATCTCGCGGCCTCGTCGCGAATCTCGGGACGTTCTCTGAGCATAATATAAGTGTGATCCATACTGTTTTGCCTCCTGATATTTCAGTACAGATATTATTGTATATCACCCGGCGGCAATATGTCAAGACGCTTGACCTGTGCTGCTGTTCCGTGATAAAATAGATCTATAGAAACTGCGCAGGTGAGAAGAATTGAAAAACACCTTTGAACTGATATACGATGTCGTCAGACGTATCCCGCACGGCAAGGTCGCGACCTACGGTCAGGTGGCCACGCTCGCCGGCAACCCTCACTGGAGCCGCGTTGTTGGATATGCCCTGCACGTAAATCCCGAGCCGGGTATCATCCCGTGTCACAGAGTAGTGACGCGATTCGGCGAGCCGTCAAAGGCATTCGCCTTCGGTGGGATCAATGAACAGATACTTCTGCTTGAGAGCGAGGGCGTCGAGCTCCCCGACGGCAGAGTCGACCTGAGCAAATACCAGTGGGACGGAAAATCCCCCAACTGATAAACTGAATACTTACATGAGGTGATGTAAATGAAAACTATGCAAGAATCTGAATTTGATAAAATGGAGTTCGATGTTCCTGTCGAAAAGTGCGACCACTCCGATATCGTTAAGCTGTATCAGCAGGCGACTCACACCGACTACGGATGCCGGTCCTGCGGAGTAAAGTGCATGGATCTTGACCTCTTCAAAAAATGCCGCAAAAGCTGATTCTTTGTCTACGAAAATATTGACAATCATAGACAGCTTGGTATAATTGAAATGTTAGGAATTCATCATTTGGAGGTATATTATGTCAGGAAATGTAAGACCCGAATCCATGCAGAGAATAACCACCCCCGAGCTCGCTCAGGCTTTCATCGACGAACAGATCGCCGAGCTGCGTGCTCAGGTAGGCGATAAAAAGGTCCTGCTGGCTCTCTCCGGCGGCGTAGACAGCTCAGTAGTCGCCGCCCTGCTGATCAAAGCCATCGGTCAGCAGCTGGTATGCGTACACGTCAACCACGGGCTGCTCCGCAAGGGCGAGCCCGAACAGGTCATCGAGGTGTTCCGTAACCAGATGAACGCCAACCTCATCTATGTCGACGCTGTCGACCGCTTCCTCGATAAGCTCGCGGGAGTAGCCGATCCCGAGCAGAAGCGCAAGATCATCGGCGCAGAGTTCATCCGAGTGTTTGAAGAAGAGGCCCGTAAGCTCGACGGCATCGAGTTCCTCGCTCAGGGCACCATATATCCCGATATCCTCGAGTCCGACGGCGTCAAGGCTCACCACAACGTAGGCGGTCTGCCCGAGGATCTGCAGTTCGAGCTGGTAGAACCCGTCAAGCTCCTGTTCAAGGATGAGGTCAGAGTAGTCGGCAAGGCCCTCGGACTGCCTGACGGCATGGTATACCGTCAGCCGTTCCCCGGCCCCGGACTGGGCGTACGCTGCCTCGGCGCTATCACTCGCGACAGACTTGAGGCTGTCCGTGAGTCCGATGCGATCCTCCGCGAAGAGTTCGCTAAGAACGGACTTGAGGGCAAAGTATGGCAGTACTTCACAGCTATCCCCGATTTCAAGGGAGTTGGCATCAAGGACGGCAAGCGCACCTTCGCTTATCCCGTATTCATCCGCGCGGTCAACACCAAGGACGCTATGACAGCGACCGTTGAGGATGTTCCCTTTGAGCTGCTGCAGCATATCACAAAGAGGATCACGACCGAGATAGAGAACGTCAACCGCGTACTCTACGACCTCACCCCCAAGCCCTCGGCCACCATCGAGTGGGAATAAACGAATAGAAACGATTCATCCCGAAGAACGGCTTATTTAAGCCGTCCTTCGGGACTTTTCTTTTTCTTTAGCTATGGAAAAATCTTTCAAAAGTCTTGCTTTTGTTCGTCCCGTGGAATATAATGTGTTTGTATTATCTTGACACAGGAGACAAATTATGGGTTTTATGACAGCCGGCGAGGCAGCAAAAAAATGGAACATCTCACAAAGGAGAGTTCAAATACTATGCTCTGAAAACCGAATCGAAGGGATTTTTAAACTAGGTGATAACTGGGCGATTCCCGATGATGCGCAAAAGCCGGTCGACAAAAGGCTAAAGAAGGGTAAGGAGAAATCCAAGAATGAATGCAATTGATTTGTTTTGCGGCTGCGGTGGATTATCATATGGTTTTGAACGCACGGGAGTAGATATCTTATTGGGAATTGATAACGACGCTATGGCTTTAAAGGTTTTTGAAAATAATCACAAAAACGCCAAAAGCATATGCGCAGACATTACACAAATCAGTTATTCCGAGATTAAAGATTTGATTGGTGAAAAATCAATAGATTTGATCATCGGCGGCCCCCCTTGTCAGGGAATGTCTTTATCCGGTCCCCGTAAATTCGATGATCCGCGTAACAAGCTGTATTTATCGTATATTCGACTCGTTGAGGAAATCAGTCCCAAAGCTTTTGTTATAGAAAATGTTCCGGGATTGGTCAGCCTTTTCAACGGAAGAATAAAAGACAATATCATTGAACGTCTTACAAATTTAGGTTATAAGGTGAATTACAAGATTCTCTGCGCGGCAGATTATGGCGTTCCCCAAAGCAGAAAACGAGTTGTGTTTATTGGAACAAAAGATAAGTTATTTGATTTTGATACAATCGTTCAAGAGGATACCGTAACGTGTGAGATGGCTTTGTCAGACTTGCCGCCGTTAACAAATTCTTTAGGAAATGATCCGTCAGAATATGCAACGCCACCTCAAAACGATTACCAAAGGCTAATGCGTAAGAATTCGAGTCTTGTCAGAAACCATATTGCTGCAGCACATTCTGATAAGGTTAAGAGCATTATAGCCTTAGTACCTGACGGCGGAAACTATAAGAACTTACCCGAAGAGTATAAAAGCACCAGGAATTTTCATGTCGCATGGACAAGATTCAGGAGCGATAAGCCAGCGCCTACTATAGATACGGGTCACAGACATCATTTCCACTACAAGTATAATCGTGTTCCGACTGTCAGGGAATGTGCACGATTACAGTCTTTCCCTGATGACTTTATTTTTGAAGGTAATAAGACTCAACAGTTTAGACAAGTTGGTAATGCTGTACCTCCTATTATGGCAACAGCCATTGCAAAAGCGTTGTTATCTTGTTTGGAGTGATCATTTATGATTTATCAGGTTCCAAAAGAATACTATTTTAGAATACATCACAGCCGTCCTCGGTTTAAAGATGATGTTGAGAACGTATTGATATATATGGCGACAGAAATATCTAAGATCGAGGAAAAGGATAGCAGGCTTTTTGCGGCAGAGCTGAATAATGCAATAATGCATTATCCCGGTAACGGGAACAAAACCGTAAAGACGATCAACAACTGGAGAACGGAGATCTCTTCGATTTTTGGTCTACTGGAATTTGAAAACGGTAAAACCAAACCGGGCTACAGAGCAAAGCATTTGGCTCAGTATCAGGATATGGTTGAGTTTTTCAAAATGTTTTTATTCAGTTTTCAGTATCCCGGCGCACATATTAAAGTGCAGTCCTGCTATGATCAGATCATCAACGGCATAAGATTCAAGCCTGCAAAATATATACTCCTGCTTCTTCAATATGCAGAATCGGTCAGCGGCAAAAGAGAATACATTACTAAAGCAGAAGCTTGTCACTGTATTTTTAATGATTTAAGATGTACGAGGGACTGCGAGCATGTAAGCCTTGCTTGGGACAGGATCATAAAGAACAGACAAGACGGTGTAACATACGATGAAACCGGCGATGTTATACGCTATGCAGGCGATATACTCGACTATATGGAAATAGCCAATTTGTTGGTATGCTATGATCACAAACACTTTTATAGTAACGAAAAAAGAGAGCCCGAGGCTGTTAATGCTTTTATCGAATCCGCTTTATGGTTTGACGATTATGATTATTTGTATGAGTTAACTAAAACAGACCCTGATCTGGATGATCCTGATACAATTAAAAAGTATTATGGAGAGATTAACAAGCATTATACCGGTTGGTTCAAGTTTGTGAATCAAAAATTAGATGGTATCGATTTCAGAACAAATATTCTTTCTTTACTCTCCGGATCCAGTGAAGAGTTTATAAAAGAAAAAGAAAAGACGTTATCTTCGTTCTATAATACTCTGTCGGAAAAAGGAATACCAAAAGCGAAAGAAACCGGTGATCTGGGCGAAGATATGATTTACATACATGAGTGTAAGAGGATAAAGAATATCGGAAGAAGCGATATCCTTCATATCATCAAGCCTATTCCCACTCAGCTTGCAGTTGGTTATGATATTCAGTCTGTAGAGCCGACCGACAACATCAAATATAAGAAGCGATATATAGAAGTTAAGACCACTTTAACACATGCCGTTGTCAGAAATGCAAACTACAGGTTTCACTTAACACCCAATGAGATCAGCACTGCAGAAACAGTAGGTGACAGTTATTATGTATATCGTCTGATCGTAAGCGGCAACAGCGCAAAGCTGTTTATTATTAATAACCCCGTTAAGCTGTTTGAACAAGGAATAATTACAATGACAGACAATAACGGAGCGGATGTTTCTTTTGATGTAAAAAATGCGCTTGTCGGAAGATTTGAGGAGTTATTAACATGGCAAAATTAAGAGTAGCATCATTATTCTGCGGCTGCGGCGGTACTGATGTTGGCTTGCTCGGAGACTTTTCGTTTCTAAACAATCAGTATTCCGGCAACAATTTTGAAATTGTATATGCTAATGATATTGATGAAAACGCTTGTAAGCTTTTTGAAGATAACTTTGGCATTAAGCCTGATAACAGAGATATCCGAGAAGTCGACTCTCATGATATACCTGACATCGATGTATTGACAGGAGGATTCCCTTGTCAGTCGTTTTCTGTTGTTGCTCAAAATCCTAAGCGACTGGGAATCAAAGATGATAAGGGAAAGCTATTTTTTGAAATGTGTAGGATCCTTAGAGAGAAACAACCGCTGTGTTTTATCGCCGAAAACGTTAAGGGCATTCTTTCTGCTAACAAAAAAGAGGCTTTTCCTCTCATTATTAAAGAGTTTGAAAAAAGCGGTTATACAGTCACATACCAACTTCTCAACTCAGCAAACTACGGTGTGCCACAAAAAAGAGAACGTGTTATTATAGTAGGGTTTCGAAATGATCTAAACATCAAATATAGTTTTTCGAGAGCGCCTATATGTAATGAAGATGAATTCGTGCCGCTGCAAACAGTTATTGAGCAAACCGTTCCAGACAAGTATTTCTTTAGTGAACGTGCTGTTCAGGGCATGATGAAAAAGAGAGAAGCAATGAATAAAGGACGTGCGCAGGATATTTCAAAGCCCTGCAATACGGTTGGATCCCATCTTGCGAAAGTGTCGCTAAACAGTACGGATCCGGTACTGATGGTTGACGGAAGGTACCGCAGGTTTACTCCTCGTGAAGTTGCAAGAATACAGTCATTTCCAGAGTCATACAAGCTTTCTGGAACTGATGCCGTACAATACAGGGCATTGGGTAATGCGATTCCGCCGGTCATGTTTTGGCACGTAGCCCGAAGTGTTGTTACAAACTTACAAGGTGATTGAACAGCATATTGGATGTGTATTTGAAGAAACCGGAAGTTAATATTCTTTGATAATAATTATATATGACAAAAGCCCTTAGCTGCGCAATCAGCTAAGGGCTTTTTCACGCTATTACGTTTATTATCAGAACTTCATACTCGCGCCTGCGGAGGAGCTTCCCCCACCGCCGCCACCGCCGGAGGACCTGTTATTCGTCTCGCGTACGGTGCGCGATACCGTAGAATACAGATATGTGTCACGCGCAGCGGTAACATGCATGCTGTCCGGGCGGATATAGCTCGCGGCGCCTCGCTGCATCTTGACCGACTTTAGCTTACCGCGGATGATCAGCATGATCATCATAGCTATAGCGAATCCTATCAGTATCGCCAGCGGCAGCATATACCATGCCAGCCTGATCGGCAGAGCATTGTTGACGTCGTCGAACACTATATTGACCGCTTCGGCAAAGTCGCCGTCCTTAAGCGCCGATTTAGCTTGCTTGAGCGCGTCATTCTGCTCATCGAGCGTCAGCTGCTTGGTGCATTTGCCGCAGGTGGCAAATATCGCTCTTCTGTCCTCGTCCTCATCCGACAGTGTGATGAGGAACAGCACGCCGTCCTCTCCGTAGTTCAGACCTTCCTGATATGCTTCCACATATCTTTCAGCGCTGCTGTATGTACCGATATCCTCGCTGGACGCGAAAACGATATCGCATCCGTTGTTTTTGCTGTAGGTCCTGAGCTTAGCCTCCAGAGCTTCTTCTTCGCTGTCTGTAAGCAGATCGGCGCCGTCAAATACGAGCGGCTTGGTATCATCTGCATAGGCAGTTATCGCCGCGATAGAAACCGCTAAAACAATAGCCAGCAGTATGGCTGAGATTCTTTTGATCATGGCGCACCTCCTACAGCAGATTCCACAGCCACATGCCGCCGTAGATCAAAGCGGAGGCTATGGCAGTGATCAGCGCGCCTACTCGCCAGAACTTGCCCCAGTCGGTAGGCAGGTTGCCTACGAACTTACCGGTCTGGCCGTTCATGGCAAAGACGTATTTCTGATCTTTATATGTCGTGTTGAGTACCCACACGGGATACAGAGCATACTGTGTCCTGCCGTTCGACAAACGTATGTTGGTCGATTCGGGTACCACGGTAGCGTATCCGCGCACGGTATCGCGGAACGCATCCTCTGTAGATGCTTTTACGCGTTCGTTGGCGCGAGGAGCGCTCTGCTCAGCGTCCACATCATAGCGATCCGCCAGATATCCGGCCAGATACGCCGTCTGGAAGTCCACAGCCTCTCTGAAGTCAAAGGGCTCGATACTCTCCATCAGGTCATCCGCCATCCTGGAGGAACCGTCCACCGGCACATGGTCATAGCCTATATCACCTGCGCGATATATCGAAAAGTGGCTGGTCTCAACATAGTCATATCGTGAGTCCGACCACATACGGGTGCGAGTAGCGCGATATCGTATGTCAGCGTCCGCGTCCGCGTCAAAGAGCCAGAACGGCACATATATACCCTTGACCTCATCCAGATGATTCTGGGTCTTGAATATCTTGGGCAGCAGGAACTTGCCTGACAGGTGCTTCTTGAGTCCCTCTACGGCGGCTCTCTTATCCAGCTTGAACGGTATCACCAGATCGGGCTTGAGGCTGCCCTTGAGCTGATTCATCATGATGACCGGATTGCCGCAGAAGGGACATTCCGTCGCGGCGGTCGTCTGTTCGGTGACGATCTCACCGCCGCAGCTGTTGCATACATACGAGCGCAGGGTGTTCTCCTCATCCGCTGTCCACTGTGACTGCCTGTCGGTATGCCACTCCAGATTCTCGTGACCCTCGCTGCGCAGGTCTTCGTCATAGCCTCGCAGCGACTCCACATCGAACTCGGTATCGCAGTAAGGACACTTCATCTTCTGCAAAGTGCTGTCGAAGGCTATCGCGCCGCCGCAGCGTGGGCATTTATACTCTTGCAGAGCCAAAATATCACTCCTTATAACACATTATCTGAACAAAAAAGCAAGCAAGGGTACGCCGTGTGTCTGTACCAACGTACCCTTGAAGATATTCTCAGTTCTTGTCGTTGTCGTCGAAGATATCGCCGCACTCGGGGCAGAACTTCGGCGGATGCTGGGGATCCTCAGGCTCCCAGCCGCACTTGTCGCACTTATACTTGGGTGTGCCGTCGGGCTTCTTAGCTCCGCACTCGATGCAGAACTTGCCCTTATTCACACTGCCGCACTTGGAGCAGGTCCAGCCGTCGTCGGGCTTCTTAGCGCCGCACTCGGGACAGAACTTGCCTTTAGCCTGATTGCCGCACTGAGGACAGGTCCACGCGCCTGCCGCTTTAGCCGCAGCCTGCTCGGCCGCCTGCTGCTGAGCCTTCTCCTGAGCCTGCTGAGCGCCTGCCGCATACAGGTTCTGGATATTAGCTCCGCCTGCGTTCATAGCCATGCCCATACCCATAAAGCCGGTCATAGCGCCGCCTTCGTTCGCGGCAGCCGCGCGCATAGCGTCGCCCTGAGCGCCTGCGATATGAGCCGCAGCCATTGTGGGATCCTTGAAGGCCGCTGTGCGCTGCATCTCCTTGATGAGCTCCTGATCCGATTCGGGCAGGGTCAGAGAGCCGATAGCGATGGATATGACCTTGATGCCGCGCAGTCTGCTCCACTTGTCGGAGAGCAGCTCGTTCATCGCGCCCTCGAGCTCGGTGGTGTGGAACGGCAGCTGGTTCGGACGCAGCTCCAGATCGGAGAGCCTGCCGAAAGCCGGCTGCAGCGCGCTGATGAACTCGGTCTTGAGCTGCTTATCCAGCTCAGAGCGCGGATATTCGCCGCCGGCGAAGTTGCCGCATACGTTGGTATAGAACAGGATGGGGTCGATGACCTTATAGCTGTATGTACCGGAGCAGCGGATAGAAACATCCAGATCCAGCCCCACCTTGCTGTCAACTACGCGGAAGGGTACGGGATTTGCGGTGCCGAAGAGGTTATCCATCAGCTCCTTGGTGTTGAAGTAATACACGCGCTGATCCTTCGGAGGCTCGCCGCCGTAGGTGAAGCGCTTACCGATATTTTTGAAGGTGTTTTTGATGCTTTCACCCAGAGGACCGGTGAACAGCGAAGGTTCGGTCTTGGAGTTGAACGTATACTCTCCGGGCTCTGCGCATATCTCAGCCACAACGCCCTGATCGGTGATGATAGCGCACTGACCGTCCGCTACTATCAGACCGGAGCCGTCCGAGATAACATTATCGCTGCCCTTGGTGTTGGACGAACGTCCCGAGATCTTTTTCTCGCCCTTCTTGGCGATTACCTCCTTGGGCAGAGCGTCACAGGTAAAAAATTCTTTCCACTGGTCGGCGAGTACTCCTCCTACGGAGCCTAAGCCGGCTTTGATAAGACCCATAATAATTCCTCCTAATGCTAAGAATAGTTAAGATATCATCTTACAGCAACAGTATACTACAAACCGGCATACCAGTTCAATAGCTAATTTGTAAATAATCCTGCCGTGTTATTGTATCAGTCTTTCTGTTCGGCCTCTTTGACCGGATACAAAATTTTCAGGAATTCAGGGAAATAGAATCTCCAGTATTCCTCGTTATGCATCGCGCTGTCATCGAGCTTGAACGTCACCTTGTCCGTGGGATAATCTATCTTTTTAAGATACTCGGGCATCGCCTTTGCGCCTATCTGCAGGGTGCGCTCCAGGTCATCGCCTCCGCCGTTGAAGATATATATATCGGGATAGCCTGCCGAAAAGTCTTTTTCCTTAAGATATTTATACCATGTGGCATCGTCATACAGCACAAACGCCGGCGACAGCGCGCCTATCGTTCCGAACTTTTCGGGATGCTCCATGCCGATATAGAAGCACTCTATGCCGCCCGATGAACTGCCGCACACCGCGTTATGTTCGCGGTCGGTATACACGTTGTAGTTCTTCTCCACATACGGCACTACCGTGTTATATACAAAGTCCGCGAAGTATGCTCCTCTGCCGTCCTCATAATTGCCGTCGGTAGGTGTGCCGAGATTCGGGGTCAACTCCATATCGCGATAGCTGTCGGCGTTCTCTATACCCACCACTATCACCTTGCTGCCGTTGACCGCCATCATGTTCTCGATGCTCTCGGCGACGTTCCAACTACCGTGGGTGGTGGCGTTGTCCTTAAAGAGATTCTGACCGTCGGTCATGTATATAACGGAGTATTTCTCCGCGGAGTCAGCGTCATAGTCTTTGGGTGTCCAGATCAGCACATCCTTGGTCATGTCCTCATACGGGAAGCTCTGCCTTTTGTATTCCGGCTCGGCAACTTCAGTTCCCTCGGTGCCGTGCTGATACGGCTTTATGTGCAGAGGTGTGAGAGCCCAACCGCTGACATACTCGTTATACACCATCATGGGCGTATCGCGGTCGCCGTTGTTGAATATAACGCGGTCATATACGGTCGGGTCAGCCTTGCATGAGAACACCTTGCCGTCGGATTTTTCATCGATCATCTTCATCTCTGCTGTCATGGTCAGGTCGCTTGTCGAGCTGGAGAAGATCGCCGTCATAGTGCTGTGGCCGTAGGTGTCGTATACATACAGCGTCTGCATTCCGTCGTCCTCCGCGTTCTCAGGGCTGCCGCAAGCGGCAAGAGCCGCCAACACGATCACAGCCGCCAGTATCATAGCTATGCTTCTCTTCATTTCAGTCACCTTTGCTTTCTTTATGCTCATAGGGCTGATAGCCCTTGCTTGAATAGGGATTGAGATTCTTCTTCTGCTCTGCAACAGGCTTATACCCTGTCGAAGAATACGGATTGATGTTCTCTTTGTTCTTAGTCGGTTCGGCTGTGTTGACCCATCGGCTGACGGCGCCTATCACCAGCATCCATATGATCAGATACAGCACCACCGCGCCGAAGTATATAAGACAATACCACCACTGAATATACTGAGGTATGATGAAATGCAGTATCAGCAGTATCCATCCGGGTATCGTCAGATAAAAGTTGATGAGCAGGTTAAACAACAATACCATGAAGAACGAACCTGTCCTGGATGTCCTCCTCATCGTTCCACCTCCGCGCCGACCGTCTTTATATCATAGCTGTATCCATCGCCCAGAGTAAAGCTGTCCTTTATCCCCTCGGTGATATACAGCGAGCCGTCCTGTGTGAGTATGATGAAGTCGAACCCTCCGTGAGCCTGATAGTATTCAATCGCCTTGTCTATACCCATCACGAACAGAGCGGTACTCAGCGAATCGGCGGCAACTCCGTCGTTCGAGAATATCGTCACGCTCAGGGTACCGTTATCCACAGGATCAGCGGTATCGGGATCGATGATATGGATATATCTTTTGCCGTTTTTCTCAAAGTATCTTTCATATCCTCCCGAGGTCGCGGCTACCCCGGAGCTGCAGGTCAGATAACCGATATATGCCGAATCATTCTCGGGATCCGCAACTCCTATCTTGAAGTCGGAGCCGTCGGGCTTTTTGCCGTACAGCTTCACGGTGCCGCCCAGGTTGAGCACCGCGCCTGTCGCGCCGCACTCGCTGAGGACGTCATCACATACATCCGCCAGATATCCTTTAGCCGCCGCGCCCGGATCGACCATACAGCCCTCGGGCAGTTCGGCAAATGTATCGGTGAGCTTGACCTGTCGATAGTCGATCCGATCTGCCAGCGATCTCAGCTCCTCTGCCGTCGGCACGCGATGCTCCCCGGTCGTAAAGCCCCATGCCTGCACCGCAGGATATACGGTGATATCGAAGCTCCCTTCCAGCTCGCCGCACAGTTCAACAGAACGCTTGAGCAGCGCATGAGTATCGTTGCTTATCTCAGCTTTTCCGTTATTGTTCAGGGCGTATATCTCGCTGCCGCTGTCGGTCACTGACAGCATTTTATCCAGACCTGTTATGCGCTCGCTGAGCTTTTCACAGGCGGTGTCAGAGCCGTACACCCTTAGCGTCATCACGGTATCCATAGCGGTCAGCGTGACTTCTTCGGGACTGTCGTATCCCGTACCGGGAGCGCAGGCGCACAGCGCCGCTATCAGCACTATCAATATACCGCACATAAGGCGGCTGAACTTAAATCTCTTCATATGATTATCGTATCATACGGGGGCATAATAGTCAATTATAAATCCCTCGCAAAAGCGATGATGTCACACCGTCTTGCAACCGTCGGCGCGCTGTGCTACAATACTGATATCGACCGCAGGAGGTGAGCCGTGTGAAATACAAGATACTGACAGCTGTTATCGCCGTTGTTTTTGTGCTGGGTATCGTCGGCAGTATTTTTGTGCTCAATTCTCCGGCTAAAAACACCGTGCGGATAATCTCTGACGGCGAGGTGCTGTACACCATCGACCTGAGCGCCGCCGAGGACACGATATTCACCGTAGAATACGGCGAACACCGCAACACCGTCGAGATCAGCGCTCACCGCATACGCGTAGTCGACGCCGACTGCCCCGATCTCACCTGCGTCAGGATGGGCTGGCTCTCCGGCTCGGGTATGCCGATAGTATGTCTGCCTCACCGGCTGGTGATCGAGTTCACCGATCCCACCGGCGACGTCGACGCGGTCACGAGGTGAGCATATGAATGTCAAGCGACTTACACGCCTCGCGGTGCTGACCGCCGCCGCGCTGATCATCTTCATCGTCGAGCTGCAGATACCCAACCCATTCCCCGTCCCGGGGATAAAGCTTGGACTGGCTAATATAATAACCGTCTACGCCGTATATCACTACCGCGCGCATGAGGTGGCCGCTATGGTGGTCGTCCGACTGCTGCTCGGAGCGGTGTTCTGCGGCAACTTTATGGCGCTGATGTACAGCGCCGCAGGCAGCCTGTTATGTCTGGCCGCCATGCTGCCTCTGCGCAGAGTCATCGACGAACGTCACATCTGGATATCATCGGTGTTCGGAGCTGTTCTGCACAACACCGGACAGATGGCGGTCGCCCTGCTGATAACGCGCACCGCAGCGCTTATCATGTACTACCCGTTCCTGCTGGTGTCCGGATGTCTGGCCGGAGCGTTCACCGGCCTGTGCGCACAGATCGTCACAGCGCGGCTTAATACTAAATTCTGACTAAAAAGATTGACAATCTATTGTGATAAATTTCGCCCCTGATGGACTGCTCATCCGTCAGGGGCGTTTCTCTATTCATCAAAGCATCAGACCGCAGACAAGGTCGCTGATCTCAGCCGGGTTGTCTATGCTCAGACCGCTTACCAGGCGCGCCTGCGCATAGAGTATCTTTGTGTATTCCTTGAGCTTCTCTTTATCTGAGGCAAAGAGCTCGAGCAGTCTGTCGCGGATCGGATGATCATAGTTGATCTCCAGCACGGTCTCAGCCTTGAAGTGCTGATCCTCAGCTCCGGGCATCTTGCTGAGTATCTGCTCCATACCTACCGACAGCGCGCCTTCACTGGACAGACATACAGCGTGGCTGTGCAGAGTGTTGGTATACCGCACCTTAGCCACCTCACCTCCAAGAGCCTCCTGCATAAAGGTGAACAGGTCGCCGGCGGCTTTATTGGCGTCGCTCAGCTTCTCTTTCTCTTCCTTATCGCCGAGGTCGAGGTTGTCGGTGCATACATTGACGAACTCTTTGCCGTCATACTCGCGCAGTATCTGCAGAGCGAACTCGTCGATATCCTGACTCAGATACAGCACCTCATAGCCGTGATCCAGCACAGCCTCTACCTGAGGCAGCAGCTTGATCTTCTCTATGCTGTCGCCGGCGGCGTAATATATCTTCTTCTGCTCCTCAGCACAGCGCTCAGTATATTCCTTGAGGGTGACATACTTCTCTTCGTTCGATGACTTGAAGAGTATCAGATCCTGCAGGCTGTCCTTATTGGAGCCAAAGGATGAATATATGCCCCACTTGAGCTGCGCGCCGAAAGCGTCATAGAACTGCTCATACTTCTCGCGGTCGGTCTTGAGCATCTTAGCCAGCTCTGAATTGATCTTTTTCTCTATCGCCTTGGCGATGATCTTCAGCTGACGGTCATGCTGCAGCATCTCTCGCGAGATGTTCAGGCTCAGGTCGGAGCTGTCCACCAGACCTTTGACAAAGCTGTAGTGATCGGGCAGCAGTTCCTTGCACTTCTCCATGATCATAACGCCGCTCGAATATAGCTGCAGGCCCTTTTCATACTCTCTGCTGTAATAGTCATAGGGAGCGTGAGAGGGTATGAACAGCAGCGCGGTATAGTCGGCTGTGCCCTCTGTACGCTGACGGATCACCTTTATCGGAGCCTCATAGTCTGAGAATTTGTCCTTGTAGTAGTTGTTATAATCCTCGTCAGTCACCTCAGAAGCGGACTTCTTCCATATCGGTACCATCGAGTTGAGCGTCTCATCCTCTTTGACGGTCTCATACTCGTCGCTGTCTTCCTTTTTATGCCTCTGCTCTGTGAGCATGCGGATAGGATAGCGGATATAGTCGCTGTACTTCTTGATCAGCTCGCGGATGCGATAGGTCTCCAGATAGCCGCTGTAATTCTCTTCATCGGTATCGGGCTTGATATGCAGGATGATCACGGTGCCGGCGGTATCCTTGTCGCAGGTCTTTATCGTATAACCATCCGCGCCCGAGGACTCCCATACATACGCCTCGTCGCTGCCGTATGCGCGGCTCATCACCTTGATGTTGTCTGCTACCATGAACGCCGAGTAAAAGCCTACACCGAACTGACCGATGATATCTATATGCTCATCGCCCTGCTTTTCGCCGTCGTTCTTGAAGTCGAAGGAGCCCGACTTTGCGATAGTGCCCAGATTGTTTTCCAGCTCGTCCTTGGTCATGCCGCAGCCGTTATCACTTACGGTCAGGGTCCTAGCTTCCTTATCGGCAGTTATGCGTATCTCATAGTCGCCGTGCTTGAGCGTGACGCTGTCGTCCGTGAGTGAACGAAAATACAGCTTGTCGATAGCGTCGCTTGCGTTGGATATGAGCTCCCTGAGGAAGATCTCCTTATGGGTATAGATGGAGTTGACCATCATATCCAGGAGCTTTTTAGATTCTGTTTTGAACTGTTTTTTTGCCATATATCTTACCTCTTTTTCTGTCACGCCGCCGGCGCGGCGGGCTGATAATAAACCATTTTGTACGCAGGAGCCGTATAGACATACAGCTCCCACCGTCCGTTGACTATTATAATAAAAGATATTAGCACTGTCAAGGCGAGAGTGCTAATATCTTGTAAACTTTATATGAACTTTTATTTATGCAGCAAGAGCCAGCACGCGCCGTACAGCAGCGGCTGGTGCGCCAGATAGATCAGCAGGCTGTGCCGTCCGATGAAATCCAGCGCCGGAATCTTCCTTCTGAACCCCTTGTCCCAGCCTTTCTCGGTTATCGCTCTCCACAAAAAGAACCCGAACAGATACAGGAATATCCACGGTATAATGGGGAAATAGTCCGCCGATACAAAGTCCGCCGACGGCAGCCCGATATAGGCGAGATACTTACATCCGTACATCCAGTCCGGCAGGCTGAACAGCCTGTATCCGAACAACCCTATATATCCGTACGGCACGCCGTACAGCAGCGCGTATATCGTTCCGAGAATCGCCATGCCCACAACAGGACTGATCTTCATCAACAGGTCCCTGAGCGCAAAGCCGATCAGCATCGCGCAGCCCAGCAGGTTGAGCACGCCGAACCATATCGCCTGAGACGGCATCAGCAGCACCGATATGACGGTTATTGCAAAGCCGCACAGGTTCAGTATGATACCCCTGCGGTATCCGTGCGACGTAAAATTCAGCGACACGCCCGACACTATGATGAAGGTGCAGCATATCGCCCTCTCCCATATCACAGCGCCTATAGCACAGTTGAATGCCGGATATATCCCGAACACACAGAAGATGTCATAACACAGGTGATATATTATCATGTTCACTACCGCCGTGGCGCGTATTGCGTCGATCAGGCTGTAGCGATCCTTTTTTTCGCTGTTGTCCATCGGTTCAGCCGTCGCTCTCAATATCGATATCGAGAAAGCCGTTGACACCATTGAAGCTCAGCTGATTTATCACTTCGCCTATCTCTTCTATCGGCTCACTGCGGTCGGAGTTGTACCACTGCTGATACACCGCCACCATGCCCGTCACCATGAACTCCAGCATCAGGTCGAGCTTGCTCTCTTCTATTGTGATATACTTCTGCAGAATAGCCTTTACCTTAGCCTTCAGCATACCTACCAGCTTAGTTGTCAAGCTGACGTTCGAGTTCATGCTCATCAGATAGCCAAAGAACTCCGGATCGGTGCTGATGACCGCGGTGATCTTTTCGAACACCATATAAGGCCTGCTCATATTCATGGTGAAATCTATCTCGGTCAAAACCTCGTCAAAGCGCTCGATGATATCGTTCTCGATCTCATCCACCACCTCGTATATGCCGGCGTAATAGTTATAAAAAGTCTTGCGGTTGACGTCGGCAAGAGCGGCGATATCGCTGATGGTGATGTCGTTGATATCCCTCTCTGCCATCAGCCGCGCAAAGGCGCTTTTTATAGCGCGCTTGGTCTTGATAACTCTGCGGTCGGGAGCTCTGTTTTCACTTGTCATAGGCTCTCCTCTCTGCCGGTGTTTTCCGACATTTTCGACGTGGGGACAGCGTCGGCGCGAGCTGTAAAAACCCGATGAATCGCCGCTTTTCGACACAAAATCCCCCATCTGTGGTATTTTATACAAATTGCGAAAAATATGTGGTAATTTCGTCAGAACTGTGTTATAATGACCTTGTATGTTTTTCGCAATATATGTATTATATTTATAATTGACATCAAAGTCAAGATGGATAAGTATATCGTTCTTGCGTCAGTGTCACTGTGACGCACGACTTCCGTCACCGGCGATCATCCGTCCGGAGCACGATTTCAGAGGGTAGGTATTATGACAAAAACTATCGACGGATATATGTATCTCAATATGCTGCGCGGAGGCTCCCACAGTCTTAAAGCCAACCGCACAGCTGTGAACGACCTTAACGTATTCCCGATCCCCGACGGCGATACCGGCGACAATATGTTCATGACCATCGACGCCGGTGCTTCCAAGACCGAAGGGGACTCAGCTCTGCGCAAAGTCGCCGCAGGCGCCGCGCGTGAGATGCTGCTGGGCGCCAGAGGCAACTCCGGAGTCATCCTGTCGCGTATCTTTGCCGGCATCGGCAAAGGTCTCGAGGACGTGGACACAGCCGACACAGCATGCTTCATCCGCGCTATGCAAAAGGGCGTTGAAGAGGCATACGGCGCGGTATCCACCCCGGTGGAGGGCACCATCCTCACCGTATACCGCGAGGGCGTAGAGAAGATCACCGCTACCGAGCCTTCATCATACGAAGAGCTGTTCGACGACCTGCTGCGCGAGCTGTCACAGTCGCTCGATCGCACGCCCGACCTGCTGGACGTGCTCAAAGAGGCCGGCGTAGTCGACTCCGGCGGCGCAGGCTTCATCTATATCGCCGAGGGTATGAAGGCCGCTTTGTCCGGCATGGATTTCGATATCACCGGTCCAACCGCTGCAGCGGCAAAGTCCGTCGACCTCAACGCCTTTACCGAGGACAGCGAGCTCGAGTACGGCTATTGCACCGAGTTCCTTTTGAGACTGCAGCGCGCTAAGGTGGACATCGACAACTTCGATCTCGACAGCTTCATCGACTGGCTCAACTCGGTAGGCGAATCGGTAGTAGCTTTCCAAGAGGGCTCCATCGTCAAGGTCCATGTGCATACCCACAAGCCCGGCGACATCCTCAACCATTGTCAGCAGTACGGCGAGTTCCTGACCACCAAGATTGAGAACATGACCCTGCAGCACAACGAGGCTCACAGCAACGCCGGATATAAGCTCAAGAACACTAAGCCCAAAAAGCCCTACGGCATCGTGACCGTGGCCGCCGGCAGAGGTATCCAGGATATCTTCCGCTCGCTGGGCTGTGATATAGTCGTCGACGGCGGACAGAGCATGAACCCCTCCGCCGAGGATCTGCTCAAAGCGTTCGAACAGATCAGCGCCGAGACCATCTATGTTTTTCCCAACAACTCCAATATCGTCCTCACCGCCGAGCAGGCAGCCTCTCTGTATGACGACGCCGATATCAGGATCATCAAGACCCACACCATCGGCGAGGGCTACTCGGCTATCTCGATGTTCGATATCACCGTAGGCGACGCAGACGCCGTGTGCGCTTATCTGGACGAGACTCTCGAAGGTGTAGTCACCGGCATGGTATCGCGCGCGTCGCGCGATGTGTCCGGCGGCAGAGTCGAAGTGGTCAAGGACGACTATATCGGCTTTGTCGACGACGAGATATATACCGACCGCAAGACCGCCGAACAGGCGCTCGAAGATCTGTGCGCCGAGCTCAACGCCGGCAGCTACGATATCATGATCCTCCTGACCGGCTGCGATCCCACCGCGGCGGCGGCGCAGGAGATATGCGATACCCTCAGCGCAAAGTATAAGCGCACCGAGGTCATCATGATGGACGGCGGACAGCCGATATATGACTACATCATAATCCTCAACTGATCATGCGAATTAATGCCCTGTAAATATAACCCGGCGGTACATGCCGCCCTTGAAAGGAGATCACTATGCTAGTATTATTCACCGATACCGATACCGACATCACCCCCGAAGTCGCGGCCAAATACGGTTATCACCTCATCAGCATGCCTTATGCTGTCGACGGCGAGAACATCTATCCCTATGAGGACTTCGAGAGCTTTGACGCTCACGCTTTTTACGACAGCCTCAGAGCCGGCGCCCTGCCCACCACCTCGGCTATCTCCACACAGAGATACACCGACTATTTTGAGCCTGTGCTCAAAGAGGGCAACGACATCCTCTATGTACACTTCTCACGCAACATGACCGCCACCTTTGATAACATGGACAAGGCGATCGCCGCGCTCAAGGAGAAGTATCCCGAGCGCACCATCTATACCATCGACACCAAGGGCATCACCATTCTGGCATATATCGTAGTGCTGGAGATCGGCGACCTGTACAAGGCCGGCAAGAGCATCGATGAGATACTCGCGTGGGCTGATAAAGAGGTCGACAAGTTCGCCTGCTACTTCTTCGCCGATGACCTCAAGTTCTTCCGCCACAGCGGACGCGTATCAGGCCTTGCAGGCACCATGGGCACCCTGCTGGGCATCCGACCCATCATCTATATGAACGAAGAGGGCAAGATGGTTTCTATCGGTAAAGAGAAAGGCCGCGTAAAGGCTATGGAGCGCCTCATCACCGTTGTTGATGAGCTGGGCGATAACGTCAAGGATCACCATATCATAGTCGGCAGCACCGACTCTCGCGATATAGCCGAAGAGGTCATCTCCATGCTCAAGGATCGCATCGGTCAGGACGCCGATATCGAGTATGTAGACGTCAACCCCACCGCCGGCAGCCACTGCGGCCCCAACGGCGTAGGCGTCAGCTTCCATGCTAAGCGCAAGACCCTGTGATATAACAGGAGCACGACATGATAGAGATTCGCGAAGTCAGCACAAAAAAAGACCAGAAGCTCTTTATCGACTATCCTCTCAAGCTGTATAAGGGCAACCCGTATTTCGTTCCCCCTCTCTACGGCGACGAGAAGAGTATGTTCAAAAAAGACTTCATATATAACGAGAGCTGTGATATCATCAGCTTCCTCGCTTTTAACAACGGCGAGGCAGTCGGACGTATCCAGGGCATAATCCAAAAGGATTATAACAAGAAGAACGGCGAGCGCCGCGTGCGCTTCACGCGCTTTGACGCTATCGACAGCCAGCCTGTCGCCGACGCGCTGTTCAAGGCGGTCGAGGACTGGGCCGTCGCCAAGGGCATGGACACCATCTGCGGTCCGCTGGGCTTCAGCGATCTGGAGCGCGAGGGACTGCTGGTCGACGGCTTTGACCAGATAGCCACCTTTGAGGAACAATACAACTTCCCATACTACTGCAAACTCATCGAGAACTGCGGATTTGAAAAAGAAGTCGACTGGACCGAGTCGCGGCTCTATCCTCCCGAGGACGACGACGGCACTATCGACAAGATGGCCGAGTTCATCCGCAAGCGCTATAACCTGCGCTTCGGCGAGGCGAAGAACATCAACGACTTCATCGACAAATACGCCGACGACCTCTTCCATCTCATAGACGTAGGCTACGAGCATCTCTACGGCACAGTGCCCTTCACTCAGGGCATGAAGGATCAGGTCATCTCATCCTTTAAGTTGATAGTCGACTTAAAGCACGTCGCTATCATCCTCGACGAGAACGACCGCGCCGTATGCATGGGCATATGCTTCCCGTCTATCGGCAGAGCCGTGCAAAAGTCACAGGGCAAGCTCACACCACCGGCTCTGATCAAGTTGCTTAAAGCTATCAAAAAACCCGACGTCATCGACTTCGGCCTGATAGCCGTCGATCCCGAATACATGAACCGCGGCATATCGGTCATGATCAGCGCCGAGATCCTCAAGATGCTCAAGGATCCGCAGATAAAATATGCCGAGACCAACTCCAACCTCGAGGACAACCACGCTATCCAGAACCAGTGGAAGCGCTTCAAAGAGGTCAAGCATAA
>Ga0310696_10000956_pt1 | contig 42607 bp, 36 predicted proteins | sample AusTroGonzalo_MG_4_FD_203885 | JGI IMG/M metagenome (GOLD analysis project Ga0310696, IMG submission 203885) | Bovine rumen microbial communities from tropical cattle in Woodstock, Queensland, Australia - Gonzalo_02 (v2) (version 2) | ecosystem: Host-associated > Mammals > Digestive system >... | reverse complement strand
CGGCTTTTGCCAATTGGTCAGTTAATTCAGCAATTTGATTGTTCAGATTATTTTTTTCTGAAATCAATTTATCTGTCATTTCATTTTTTTCAGTTTCTATTTTTGCTAATTCTTCTTTGGCAGCATTTGCTTGTTGCAATTGTTGTTGCAATTCTGAAATTTTATCTTCGTATTCTTTGGCTATTTCATTTTTTTGCTTTGTTAATTCAGCCAACTTTTGTTCATAAGCATTTGCAATGTTTTCTTTTTGTTGTTCAAAAGTGTCTGCCAAAATATTTTTTTCTTGTTCTTGCGTTTCTAGGGCATCTCTGGCACGCACTAACAATTCAGTAGCTGCTGTGTTATCTTCTGTCATTTGAACAATCTGTTCTGCCTGTTCTTGATTAGTTTGCTGTAATTCTGCCACTTTCTTGGCGTTGGAACCTTTGTTAAACACGTTTGTCGTTGTCCATAAAAATACGAAAACTATCAACAAGAAAATAAGTATAATAACCAGATTTGAAAATAAATCTACAAATCCAGGCCATGCATTAGTTTTTTCACGATAACGAATATTTAACATATTTCCCCCCTGTGTCTATTTTATTTATTTGGTTTGAATAGGTATTCTGTGGCTGTACGAATATATTCCGCGTATGCATCAAAAGTTTCCCATTCTTCTTTGGTTTGCGGACGCGTGTTCGTGTGCTTTTCCAGATATTTGCGCAAAGTATCAACAGACGTAAAATACGTGATGATATTTGTAGAATCTTCTTTGCGGCCAGAAACACACAAAATGTGGGTATCTATTTTTATGCCTTCTAAGGTGTCTGCAAAGCATAATTCAACACGTTTGGCAACATTTTTCAATGTTTCTGAATCTGTTCCTGTAGTTGCTATGAACATTTTTTCATTAGTTCCAATAGCAACCACCGCAGGATGTTTTCCATCGATTCGGATTATATCAACAATTTGATAATCCGCATCCACCAAAGCGTCATATATATCAGAAATTTGATTATAAATACTTTCATTTACAGGTGCTTTTTCAATCAATTCAGCAGATTTTGGATTTGCGTCTGGTTTCTGTAAAACATATTTAGACATAAAGTCAGCCAAATCTTGAAAAACTGTATTTTGAGCGAATTGTAATTGCAAGCCTAAGAAACCAACAACCAGACTGCCTGCTAGACCCAACAGAGAACTGGTAAATGCAGTTGCCATACCACTTAATGGTTTAGATAATCCCATTTGCATATTGTGCAACACATTTACATCGTCAAAATCTAAACCCATCAACAGTTCAGCAAATCCGCCAACTGTTAAAATCAATCCCCAAAACGTTCCCAATAATCCCAAGAAAATCAAAGTATTTGTGACATAACGAACTGAATCACGTTCATCTTCAATCTTGATAGAAACCAAATCCAGTAAATCAGTCAAAGTTGTTGTATTTATATGCGCATGCCTGTTGTGTAAAGCCAAAGCAATTGGGCGTAATAACTTTGGCACAAAACCAGAAGTGGCATTACCATCGAAATACGCATGCAACCATTTATATTCAGGTAATAAACGAAAAATATTCACAAAACATAATCCAATTCCGAATACAGTTGTGCCGATAATTATGCCATTTAACAGGATATTAGATATTGCTATGTTCATGAAAGTTCGCCAGAACAGCAACAAAATCACCAACAAACCCGCCGTGAAAATCGACATAATATTCAGGTTTTTGTGAAATTTTTTCATAATAAATCCCTCTTGATACAGAAATCATAGTAAATTTTTTTATGTTGTGTCAATAGAGATTTAATTCGTAAATATCAATTTATATAAAATGCTTGATTTTTTGTAAAAAAACTGCATAATATGGTCTGTTCCTGCTGACGACATGGGGTTGTCAGCTGTATAAACCAAAGGAAATAAAATGGCTTATTATGAAAGCGTCTTGGTTTTTCGCCAGGACTTGACTGAACCGCAAGTCAAAGAAAAAGCGGATAAATTTACAGCAATTATCAAAGAATTAGGTGGTGATGTAAAATCCACAGAATTTTGGGGATTGAAAAATTTGGCTTATGTCATTCGCAAGAATCGCAAGGCTCATTATGTAATGTTGAACACAGAATTACCTGGTTCTGCGATTACAGAATTGGAACGTCGTTCCAGAATTGACGAAGATGTTATTCGTTTCTTGAATGTTCGTGTTGAAGAATTATCAAAGACACCTTCCGTTATGATGAAGAAAAATACAGAAGAAGAGGTGGCATAATGGCAGTTCGTGCAGCAATTTATCGTAAAAAATCTAACCCATTAAAGGGCAAAGTTATTGACTATAAAGATATAAAATTGTTATCTCACTATATCACAGAACGTGGAAAAATTGTTCCATCTCGTATTTCTGGGGTTTCTCAGAAAGATCAGCGTGCATTAGCGATTGCTATTAAACGTGCGCGTCATTTGGGATTGTTGCCATTTGTTCGTAATAATCTTGGATAATACGAGTTTGGCAAATCTCTAACTTTTTAATAAAAAAAGGACAGATAAAATGAAAGTTATTTTGACAGAAAAAATTACAAAATTGGGCAACATTGGTGACACAGTAGAAGTTAAAACTGGTTATGCACGTAATTATTTGTTGCCAAACAACAAGGCTATGCGTTTCACCAAAGAAAATGTTGCTTTGTTCGAAGCAAAGAAGGCAGAATTGGTTGCACGTCATGAAAAGGCAAAAGCAGATGCAGAAGCCAAAGTTAATGTCGTTAAAAACGCAAAATTACACATGATTCGTCAGGCTGGCGATACAGGTCAGTTATATGGTTCTGTATCTTCACGTGATATTGCATTGGCGTTGAAAGAAATCGCGGATGTCAATATTGGTTCTGCCCAGGTTATGTTGGGTTCTCCGATTAAATCTGTGGGTGTTTTTGATACAAAAATTGCTTTGCATCCAGATGTTGTTGTTGATGTAAAGGTTTATGTTGCTCAATCCCAAGATGAAATTGATGCCTTGGTTGCAGGCAAGAAATTGACTTTTGGAACCAAGAAGGTTGAAGAAGAACCAACAGAAGAAGTCGCTGAAACAAAAACGGAAGACAAAGCTGAAGAAGTAAAAGAATCTGAAACAAAAGAAGAAGTTGCTGAATAGTTTTTGTTTGTAGTTTTAAATTAAAAATGCTGTCCATTGGACGGCATTTTCTTATGCAGATTTTTTGCCCCAGTGATAAGAACTCACTCCCCCAAGGGGGAGAATAATAACAATGCTATAAAAGTCTTTGGTTATTCTGGTTGTTTTGGATCAGCTGCAGGCTGCTCTTCTGCGGCGGGTTGTTCTTCAGCGGGTTGTTGTGCATCATCAGCCGGTTTTTCTTCAGCCTTTTTCTTTTCTAAGTATGTTTTTGTAGTATTATAAGCTTCAATAATTTGTTGTATATCTTCTTCAAATTCTGTTCTTAATTTTTGTTCTTCTTCGGATACCGGTTTGTTAGATGATTCGCCACCCCATACTTCTAGAACAAATCTCATACATGTAGAATCCATAGATTTCTTGTCATTTTCATCTTTGCAAAAATATGTTTGCAGGCTTTGATACACAGTGCCATTTTCTTTGTTATCACGGTCACTTAAATCATCAAATTCAAATTCTATGTTATTATCATCCACAGGTTTATTACTGCAAGTAAGAAAATCCTGATTTCTAGAAGTTTTGTTGGTACAAGTAGAAAAATCTATGTGTGGATAATCTAGTTTTAATAATCTTTATGCTTGATTGAGATCATGTAGTTGTAGGTTGCTGTATTTATTTATTTTTTCTGTTTCTTTTTTAGGTTCGTCCGGTTTTTTTTGTCCAGCAGATGCATCACCACCCCAAACATCTTTAACCCTTTTCATACACATGTCGTTTATGCTATTTGTACAAAAGTATGCTTGCAAACTTTTATACACAGTGCCATTTTCACTGTTATCGGGGTCACTTAAATCATCAAATTCAAATTGGTATTTTTCACGGGTAGGTATGGTCTCGCATGTGACTAAATCTTGTGATTTTCCGTTTATAAGTTTGTTTTTTGCTGTGATGGTGCAAGAACTGGCTGATACAGATGATTCCATACCTATCAATCGTTTAGCTTGTTCAAGATTATTTAATTCAACATTTTTATATTTGGTCACCGAAGTGACTTTCGATTTTTCTTCTTTTTTGGGTGCCGATTTAGCAACAGGTGTTTCTTGTGTTTTTTGTGGCTTAACTTTTGTATTTATTGATGAATTATTCTCTGATTGACTACAATAACTTTCTTCTGCGCGCTCTTCTGCGAAGTGATCCCAAATGGGAGTTGGACAATCTTTGAGTTGTGTGCCTTTATTACAAGAATAATCTGTGTAATTATAATTAAGACGATACGAGTTCTGTAATTGTTCAGAAGCTATGGAATTTTTAGTTTGTTGTATCAAATTTTCTACATTCGAATCGTTGTCTAGCTTTTTTGTCAAAAAATCACACCTACCATTAGCTGTGATTGGTAAAAACAACACAATAATTCCCATCAAAAATCGGGGTAGGTAGAACATGACTTTACTCTCTCTAGCGTTGTGCGGGTTGTAGCCATTTTAACCTTCTTTGTTTTCATTATTTGCTGCTGCGTTATTATCTTTGGCATTGTTATCATTTGAAGCAGATTGTTTTATCTTGTTTGATGTTTCTTGCCAAGCAGCAACAATAGTATCTACGTCAGATGTAAAAGCATTTTCCAATTCTGGATTATTTGGTGTTTCTTTGTCCTGTTGTGGCGCACCCAACGACATAAAGTAAAATCTGTAATATTTTTTAGAACTGGTTGGGGTTTTTAGCGGACATTGAACATATGGTTTATCGGCATTGGTATCACTGGTACATGGTGGATCAATTTTTTCATTGTGCTTAGATTTTTCAATCAACTGTTCTGCATCGGTCACTGATGCAACTCCGTTATTTTCAAAATCAGAAATAGTAATGTAATCAGTATCTTCCAAAGAAAACAAATCATCACCGGTGGGTGTTTCTTCGTCTGGGGGCATGCTAGAACCAACCCCTGTATATTCTATTTGTTTAAAATTAAAATGAAGCATTTTGTCTTGTCCGTCACATTTTACTCGGCAATCTATAACATTGGGATTTTCTATACCCCAACCCTGACTTGGACAATTAATATATTCATCAACTTTTTTATATGCTTCATACACATTCTTTACAGTTGTTTCACTAAAATACGTTTGATCCAATTCTTTTTCGCAACCAGTAAAGACAGCAAATGTGGGTGACAAAACCATATTTGCCAAACAAACAGATAAAATCAAAGTTTTATATTTCATTGTTTCTGTCTTTTAGTTATTTTTTTAGTCCTTTTAAAGCGTTCGTTGCATCTTCTGCACTTACAACTGAACCCACTTTATCACCAATCTTACCCATTGCGACTTGCCCCCCTGTACTGGAATCATCAGAATTGTTTTTCATCACAGCACCAACTTCACCTGCGATTTCGTTTTTGGATTCCGGGGTTAATAATGTATCAAAACATTGTACTTGGGGTGTTGGACACAAATCTGCGATTTTTTGGTTTCTGATATCATTACGCAACACTGCTTTGTCGATAATCGTTATATAATGTCCAACATTATAAGATTCCAATCCCATAGAATCTATGTAATTTGGATCAGTTAAACCAGCAGCAGTTGCTTTTGCTTTTAATTTACTGATTGCTGTTTTATTATCTTTTTCTGATGCTTTTTTATCTTTATTTTTCTTAATCAATTCGCCCAATTTACCGTTAATTAAACTGTTCCCAACAACACTGCCAACCAACCCTGCACCAGCCAATACACCACCAGCAATCATACGATTTTTTGCCTCTTTCTTAGCAGCTGCTAAACCCTTTTGGTCTTTTTCGTTGCCCGCAGCAGCACGATAACGTGATGCATAATGACCGCCCGTAATACCAACATTTTCATCGTCATATAATCCAGTAGTTGCTTTGTCTATGATTTCTTCTGCCTCGATACCTGGTTTCATATCCAAAGAAGTTTTGCGGTCTTTTAAACTGGCTGCTAATGCGACATATTCAGCGCGATATTTCATCAATTCCGGTATGTTTCCACCCGGCAATTCTATTTCTTCTTGACCCCATTTAACTTGTCTGCCATCTGCGTATGTACAACGCATTGTCGCAATGTATGCTTCCATATCTGCATCAGCTGCGGCGTCTGCTTGCTTTTCAGCAATACCTTGGGCTAACTGCATTGCACCGATACCCATTGATGCAATGGACAATGCTTCCAAAGTTTTATTTGCTTCGGATTGTTCTTTGGCCTTGGCTGCATCTAAATTCTTTTGAGCTTCACCAATCTTCGCCTGGTCAGCAGCGCTTGGTTGCTGATTATTTTGATTTGCATTTTGATTATTGTTTGCGTCAGATGAACCAGATGCAGAACCAGTTGTTTTAGATTTTGCTTCGTTGATTTTACTTTGCTTGTAATCATCAGGCAGAGATTTATATTTGTCATTGTTTAATAAACTATCAAATGCTGCATCTGTATTGGTATTTAATGTTTGTTCATCTGACGAGTCTGTGATAGAACTCACATCCACCTCTGCCAGGGCAACCAGTGGCAGACATATCAATATTGCTGTTAAAAATTTTGTCGTTGTTTTCATTTTTTTATCAGTTGTTGTTAATCCTTAACTCCCTGAACTAGCGTCAGTAGCAGGTTCCGCAGCAGGTTCTTCTGCGGGTGCATCAGCTGTTGCTGGTGTTTCGCCTGGATTTGATGTGCTGCCTTCATCTTCTTTTTCAGCATTTTCATCATTATTTTCTTTACCTTCTTCTTTTCCTTCTTCACCTTCTTTGGCCTTGTCGTCAGATTTTGCATCTTTATCATCTGTCTTAGCATCTTTACCTTTGCCTTTGGCTGCATCTAATGCTTTCTTTGCCTTTTGTGTATCTAAACCGCGTTTGATAGAACCAGACGTAATCATTGCTGTTGCTGTACCAACACCGGCACCCAACATAGCAGATGTTGCTGCTTTCTGGGAACGCGTTTCACGATATGCGTTTTCTTTGAATGTTGTCACATCTACACCAAACCACTCTTGGGTGCATACAAACGTATCGCCTGCGTATCTTTTGCGTGATGCCATTGGTTCTTTTGCGTCTTTGCCAGCATAAAAGCTGACTGTATAAATACAATCAAATGTACGTTCATCAAACATAGCGCCCAATTTATTACATGCTTTTTTCATCAATTCACGTAATTCGTACATACGTTTTTCGTCTTTTTTAACGTCAATTTCTGCATTTTCACGCAAACGTCCAATAACATCACCAAAACGTGATGGTAATCCAGAATCTTGTTCTTTGCACTTTGTTGCAATTGTTTTGCATGCATTAGTAGCCCTGTCTGCGGCAACTTTGCCAAGACATTTATCAAATGTTGAACCACATTGTTCTATGATACATCCGTTATATTCATTGCCACAATCAATAACTGAATTATAAGATGCCAATCGAACATTCATATCACGATCAGCTTTGATTTCAGTTGTGAATAATCTGAATTCTTCACCACTGCAGGGTAAATCACGTCTGCATTTGTTAAATTTATCACCCAAAATTGTGTCACCATCAGTTGCGCATTTTGTAAAATCTTTGCCACAGGTTTTCATCATACATTCACGTAACCCAAAATCACATGCGTTTTTACCACTTTTGCCACCGCCCATTTTTGATGCGACTTCATCAGCTGCATCCTTGGCAGCTGCAGCAGCACGTTGTGCCTTGATTCTTTCTGCTAAATCACTGGATCCAGTAGATGATGTTGTTGTAGATGATGATATTATATCGTCAAATTGATTTGATTTATTTATAATTGGCTCAGATATTTCAATTGGTTCTGGTTCTGCGATTACCACAGGTTCTGATGTTTCAGTAGTTTCAACTGTTGCAGCGGGTGTTGCAGTCTTGGTAGATGATACGCGTGCGCCAGCGGTGCCACGAACTGCGGCACGTGGTGCAGCATTTGCAATATTTTCAATCACAAACAAAGAGCATACCGCCGATGCAGCCAGCAGTGTTTTTAGAAAAAATTTAATTTTTAATACCTTCATTTTATTTTTTGTCTTTGCTTTTATTTCAACCTGTCACATGCTATATCATAAAATTTGCACAGCTGTCCAGCCAATTGCAGTTCGTATTCGTATCCGGCTGCGCATTGATTACGCATGTTTGTTGCACAAACATCGCTGATACACTGTTGTTTTGAAGAATTGTCTTTGCATCCACGTTGGGTGGTTGCTAATTTATTAGCACGTGTATCTTGGTAAGCCTTTACAATGCTTTGCAACAAAGCATCTGCACCTTTTATAGCACTGTCACGTGCAGATATCAGCGTAGAACGTATATCAGCCAAGAATGAATCACAACCATTTGATGCAATTGTACATTCTGAAAAATATTTATCAAAATTAGCATCCGATTCGCAATTTCTATAATCAGCCAAGCAACGTTTGTTATCTATGATGCAAGCACTGATTTCCGAAGAACATGAAGTTTTACTTTTCCCTTTGGTTGCTTTCTTAGCCAAATTCGCCATATCTGCCGCAATTCCAGCTGCTTTGCAAGATTGTTCAATCAAAGAATCATATGTGTCAGATACATCTTCAGTTGTACAATCTTTGACTTTTTTTAAACATTGTTCTGTGGCCCATACATATCTTTGTCCTGGGTCTTTGGGTGCTTTTTTTAATTCTTTTTCAGAAATACTGTATTTAGCGGCACTGCCTGCGGTAATATTCTTCATAACGCCAGCAGTTGTTGGTTCCCCAGCAGATGCAGAACCACAATACTGACAACGTGCAGCAGCATTTGCACCGATATTTATTGCACATACTGAATCCAAACACCGTGTCAAATTATTAGCAGAACATGCACCAAATGCCATAGTTGGTGCATACATCAAACCAAATATCAAAAATAAATTGATGTGTTTCATTTCTCTCTTGTGTATTCAGTATATCAAAATTCAAATGTTAAAGCAAAGAAAAAATGATATACTATTATAAGTAAAAATGCTGGACATAATATGTTTTTTTATGCTAAGCTGATGTGGAAGAGAGAATAATTTCATGAAAAACGTTAGATTTTGGCTATTCTTGGGATTATGTGTTCCGTGTGTTGCGTTCGGTGCGACTGGTTCTGATTTTCAGAATGCTACGCAATTATTATCTGCTGCTCGGCGTGGTGATACACGGACTATGCAATTTTTAATCAATTCTGGCGCTGATATAAATTATGTTGATTCAACTGGATTATCTTTGGTTTGTACTGCAATTATGAATAACGATAAACGTGCAATTCAGATTTTACAAATGTACGGTGCTGACGCTTCTGATTGTGATAAACAAATTAAACAGTATAAACAAAAAACAAAAGTTGCTGCTCAGGGGGAAGAGTATGACTTTTTTAGTGGGTTATCTTCGTCGCATATCGTTGTTTTGTCTGCAATTGGTGTGGCTGCAGTTGTAGGGGGTATTGCTTTATTGACTAATGCATTTGATTCAAAAAATAATAATGATGTATCTTCGTCTGGTGGGTCGCATAGTCCTGATGGCGGTGGTGGTGGTAGTAGTTCTGTTTCTGCTGACTTTACAATTCCGTATGGACCTGCATATTTGAATAGCTCTGGAGAAGTAAATAAAAGTTTTGATATAAAGACAAATTTGGCTTTGTATGATTCAACAGATGGTATATTCAAAACAGATTTTGATTATCTAAGGACGGCAAGCGGTTTTGTATCGGCTGGTTTGAATCCGATGTTGGAAAATTATTTATTGGATATGGGCGGGTATTATTCGTTTGCTAGTGGTTATAAAGGACAAAATATTTTCAGAGATAAAAAAACAAATGCGCCGTTGCGGGCTGAAAAAGAAGATGTAGATGGACAGCCTGTTCAAGGACGACCTGTGCGTGTTGCGTTGATTACTGGTGATGGAATAAATCCTGCGGGTTCTGCTGATTCAGCAAAAGGAATTACGTATTCTGATGGAACTGGTTTAGCTGCCTCTTCATATCATGTCGATAAATATATGAATAACAAAGCAACAGATGTTGTGGATGATACAGGTGTGACAGTCAGTTATGTTTTATCAGAATATCCTGGATATGATTTTTCTGGGTCTGGCTCTGTATTTAATCCTTTGGTTGATGTTAATGATTCTGCACTGGCTAAAATTGTTGCAGGTTGGGAAGCTGATGGGGTTCGTTCTTCGGCTGTTGGTGATTTATATGGTTTTGTTCCAAATGGTCAGTTGGCAATTTATAGAACTGGTAATGGAAAAATTTGGGTTAATGTATCTAGTTTAGGTGATAGCGTAGGTACATTGACTAATAATGATACAAATGCTTCTTTGTCTGCTGGGGATGTGATAAAAATAAACGATGTTGAATATTCGGTTAAAAGTGCGCTTGGTGAAACAACAGAAATCAATCCGACATTGTTTTTTAAGGTTGGCGAAGCAACAAAAACGTATCAGTTAGCATCTACATCTAAATTATTTATTGCTACATGTCCAGATTCTGCTACTGATTGCACAGATTTGGCTTTGTATATTGGTACAGATGGTTATTGGTATGTGTATAAATTGGATGGAAGCAGCGATATAGATTTTGTGTATTCTGTTGATAGTAGCAATAAAATTTACGTGCAAAAAAATTCAGAAAGTTTTGGGTATGCTAATTTTTCTGCTATGGCGGCGGCTAAGTCAGATGTAGATGTTATCGCAAATACTAATGTGATACCAAACAGCAGGGATAATAACTACGTCACAGTAGATAATTTTGTTAAAGCTGCTGGAAATGCTGATTTAAATACAGCGTATCAAGCTTTTATAACTAATTATTATGGGGTTGTTAATAAGACAGAACAGGGCACTAAGGCAAATAATTTGTTCTTGAGTTATACTGGAACTTCGCCGCTAATAATTATGCCTGCTGGGGATTATTTATATATCCATAAAGAAAATACAGGAACAACAGAAACCCCTGTTTGGCAGACAACAACTTACTATGATACATTGGCAGCTACTTTTGAAAATTATGCACCGATGTTGTATAATGATACTTTGAAACATAATTTTATGACAGTTGTTGGTGTTAGACATGAAAACGGAACGGCTGGTGCAGAAACTATAACTGGGTATGGTGACGGAACAGGTTCTGAATATGGTAGGCTAAGGTTATCTATTTGGTATGATAATTTTGCAAGTGAAGCCAATAGTGCAAATTTATATTCTTCACGTATGTGTGGATTGGCTGGGGTTGGTGATTCTGCAAATGGTATTGATCCGTGGTGTTTTGCTGCTTCTGGTCCAACTGCTGAAATGGCAGCCGCATCTGCTGCTGGGGCAGTTGCATCTGTGAAGTCTGCGTTTGCAAATATGAATAGTATGTCAAACGACCAGATATTTACTTTATTAGCTTTAACTGCGGACGGTCCATATTTAAAGACTGATAAGTCCATAGACGGCAAAGTGACAAATTTTACGACTGATACTTTGGTTAGTTATTTAAAGAGTATGTATGAAATACCAGCAGATTTGATTCCTTTGGGGGAAGATTCTTTGTCATCATCAGAATATCTTGATATATTTAAACGCGTTTATGGGTATGGATTGATAAATCTTAGACGTGCTATTACGCCTGGATTTTCTGTGTATTATTACAATGGAACTTCTGGCCAAATTGTTGCATCAGATGGCAGCAATAATCAGTATTGGGGAAACGAAGCCCGTGCATCTAGTGTGTTATCTTTTGGGGGACGTAAATCGATAACAACTTCATTTTATGACATAGTTGAAAGCCTTGATGGTTCTGTGTCTTTGCCACGTGTTTGGAAAAAAACATTATCTTTGAACTCTGTTGATAATAGGCATGGTTTATATATGGGCGATGTTTTGGGTGATTTTAATGTAGATTCAACAAACAAGCAATCTAATCAAGTTGGTAATTTTACAGTAGCTATGTCTATGTCGCAACGTGCATATAATGATAATTTAAATGGATTGGATGAAATGCGTATTGCATGGACAAATGACAGGTTCGATTTAGACGCAGGATATCAGCGTTATTTGACAGATGGTGAATCCAGATTTAATGGTCGCTCAAATGGGGTGTTAGATTTAGTAGCTGATTCTGTATCTGCGACCACTATGTATAAAAATGGTCGGTTTGGTTTTGGTGGTCGCGCGTTTGTTGGTGCAATTACAGATGAAAATTTATTGGACACAGATCCAGTGGTTTCATCACAATATGAACCTGGACGTTTGGGTCTGGCAAATGGTGGTTCATTTGATGCAAAGTATATGTATGATAAGTTCGGATTAAATGTATCTTTTGGTGTTATGCGTGAAAATAATACTGTGTTGGGGATGGTTAGTGATGGAATATTTGCTATGAATAATGCAGATACAAAATATATAGATACAGTTGCTACGTATAAGCCGTTTGATAATGTTAAATTATCATTGCGTGGAACTTTTGCAACAACGCGCGTAGATAATCAAAGTGAATTTATTTCGCAATTGTCAGATATAAAATCTAATGCGTTTGCATTTGGTACAGATATTGGCGGATTCAGTTTTACTGTTGCATTACCATTAGCTGTGACAAACGGTAGTATTGGTTATGGAGATGCTGATTTTGAAGTTGTTGAAAATAATGGTAAATATGAAATCATGGTAAATAATCCGCATATAGAGTATATAGATTTATCTGCACAAAAACGCGAATTAAGATTTTCTACTTCTTATAAACATGCGCTGGGTGAATTTACGGATGCGGGTGTTGGCTTAATATATCGTGTTAATCCAAATAATACAGATGCGTTCGGCAATGAATCTGTGTTGATGTTCAAATTACATCATCGGTTGGGTATATAATTTAATCGAATCGTACAGTTTTACTAAAACCGCTGATTTTGGCGGTTTTTTATATTGAATACGTTCCTGATGTTTTTATTATCCATTATTTATACAATAAAAAATATTAAAAGGGGGTCATAATGAAATGTAAAATATTTAACTTTGCGATGATATTGGCAATTATCGGAATTCATCATTCAGCAGATTCTTGCACAGGAATAACATTACAATCAGCTGATGGTGCAAATATTGTTGCACGTAGCGTTGAATGGGCAGGTGGAGAATCGCCAAGTGATTATCTTGTTGTACCACGTGGATATGTTGAACAATCTGCATTACCGGACGGTGCAAGTGGTGGTATGAAATTTGAAACTTTTTATGGTTATGTTGGATTGGCATCTGAAGATTATGTTATCGAAGGTTTAAACGAGGTTGGTTTATCTGCTGGATTGTTTTATTTCCCGAAATTTGGTTCTTATCCAAAATATGACCCAGCAAAAAAGAATATTACTTTGTCGGATACCCAATTTGTTGCATGGATATTAGGAAACTTTCAAACAGTTGATGATGTGATTGCTGCTTTGCCAACAATTAGAATTACTGCCACAGATCCGCGTGCAGAAACTTTGCATTGGCGCGTTGCAGATAAATATGGTCGTCAAATAGTTATAGAATATATAAACGGTATTCCAATGGTGTATGAAAATAATCTGGGGGTTTTAACTAATTCTCCTGGTTATCCATGGCATATAACAAATTTGAATAATTATATAAATTTACATTCAGGTAGTGTCGAAAGCCACGAATTTGGTGATATATCATTGTCACCTTTGGGACATGGTTCGGGTATGCTAGGGTTGCCTGGGGATATGACACCACCATCAAGATTTATCAGAGCTGCGTTTTTCAAAAACAGTGCGCCTATGCTAGAAACTGCGGATAAAACAGTTGAACAAGCTTTTCATATTATGTTGGCTTTGACTATACCAATTGGCGTACAATATTCAGATTCTAAATCTGTGCCAAATATACCATCTGCAACACAATGGACCAGTGTGACAGATATGACAAATAATAGATTGTATTATACAACTATGTATAATCCAACAATTCGTAAATTTGATTTGAATAATATAAATTTTGCAAATGTGAAATATCAAAAGCATCCATTAGATATCCAAAAAGTTTGGCCCAAGATAGATGCCAAGATAGATTAAACTTTTTCATCTTTGAAGAACCAAAGGTCTAATCTTTTGATAAAAAAGATTAGACCCATGCTTTTTGTTATTGTTTTTTGAATACGTATTAAAAATAATTTTTTCTTTCATTTCTAATATGATTTTGATAGAATAAATTTGTCAGATGGTGTTCATCTGATGGGACTCATAACCCATAAAACACAGTGTCCATAATTGGATAAAACTCCAACTGAGTTGGTTGGAGGGTTGCGAATATATTGAATAAGCACACTATTTTCTGTGTATTATAGTTATGAGCCTCCAACCGCCTGAATTTCTGGCGGTTTTTTGTGATGTTGGGGGATATAAAATCGTGCAAAAGATATTAAAGCGTTTTTTTGTTTTGGTTTGTGTGCTGTTAATGTTTATATTATCTGCACCCGCCACCACACTTCCCAATGGTTATACACAATTGGAATATATTGATATACCTGCTAGTACTTGTTTCAATACCAATGTTTATCTAAATAGTAGTATAGATATTGAATATGAAGTGATGATCCTTGATATATCTACTGGCGGTGATTTTGGTGGTGCAAGATCACAAGCAGTAGGAGGAACAGGATTTAATTTCCCTGTTAATTATCAAGGCAATAATAGAAATATAATAGTTGATTATTTTGGAACCAATGATGCAACTGGTCGTTGGTGGATTGAAAAAAATGGCTCAAGATATGTTCCAGAAGAAAATAAAAAATACAAACTAACTATTATTAATAAACTTGGATCATTTTCTGTAGATGGAACAGTAATTGATACACATACATTTGTAGGTGATGGAAATCCTAACACAGTACCTTACCCTATACATGGTAGTTATGGTGTTGATTCACTTTATTGTGAATATACAGATACAATAAGATTCTATCATTTTTCAGCAACTGGAGTAGCAGATATTATACCAGTAAAAAGAAATTCTGATAATGTTCTTGGTCTATATAATAAAATTACAGGCGAGTTTTTACAAAAGATTGGTAGTGGAACATTAGTAGCGGGACCAGAAGTATGTGCAACAACTGTGACAATATTGGGCGCTCAGTTTTGTTTAACGGAAAATCAGCCGTCTGGTTCGTATTTAACTGCTAGATATAATAATAATAAATACTATATAAATTTATCAGTTGAAAACGATGCGTTAAATCCAAAAACTATAACAAGTGAATCAAACAATGTATTAAGAATCAAAGTTGGCAATACGACATACAATGCACATGATTCATCTGTATCACAATAAAAAAACACCGTCAAAATGACGGTGTTTTTGTTTATGGCTTTATGATAATTTGTGAATTACCAAGCCACTGCGCAATTTTGGTTCAAACCAAGTTGTCTTTGGTGGCATAATATTACCCGTATCTGCGATATCAATGATTTGACGCATTGTGACGGGATACAGTGCAAATGCGGCAACCATTTCGCCACTATCTACACGTTTTTTCAATTCGCCCAGTCCGCGAATTCCGCCAACAAAGTCTATGCGTTTGCTGGTACGTAAATCACCCAAATTCAAAATCTTATCAAATACCAAATTGGATAATACTGTCACATCCAAGACACCAATTGGGTCGTTGTCATTGTATGTACCTGCTTTGGCAGTCAAAGAATACCATTTCCCATCCAGATACATTGAAAAGTTATGTAATTTGGTTGGTTTATAAATTTCAGTACCCATTTCAACTACGTCAAAAGATTCTTTTAATTTTTCAATAAATTCATCTGAAGATAACCCGTTTAAATCTTTGATAACACGGTTGTAATCTATAACTTTTAATTGGCTTTCTGGGAAAATCACAGCCAAGAAATAGTTGTATTCTTCATTACCTGTGTGATTTGGATTTTGATCGCGTTTTTCAGCCCCAACGCGTGCAGCAGCAGCTGTTCTGTGGTGACCGTCTGCAACATAAAACGCAGGGACATTTGCAAAGATTTCTGTGATGCGTTTGTTTATTGCATCATCTTCAATTTTCCAGAAAGTGTGACCGAAACCGTCTTCTGCGACAAAGTTATATTCTGGTTCTTGGTTTTCAACAATATTTTTCACGATTTGATTCATTTCATCAACATCTGGATAAGCAAAGAACACTGGTTCCAAGTTTGCATTTTGAATACGGACGTGAATCATACGGTCGTCTTCTTTGTCTTTACGTGTCAATTCGTGTTTTTTGATTTTGCCGGTCATATAATCGTCCACATTTGCGGCAGCAACCAAACCATATTGTGTGCGACCATCCATTGTTTGAGCATAAATGTAATACATTTCTTTGTCATCTTGGACTAACCAGCCGTTTTCTTGCCATTTTTTGAAGTTTTCTACGGCTTTATCATAGGTTTTTTGTTCGTGTTCGTCCGCAATTGGATCAAAATCAATTTCTGGTTTAATAATATGCAACAAAGATTTTTCGCCAGCCTCATTTTTTGCTTCTACTGAATTCAAAACGTCATAAGGACGCGAAGCAACTTCGCTAACTAAGTTTTTTGGTGGTCTGACACCTGCAAATGGTTTAATTTTCATATCTTTTTCCTTTTGTTTGTTCCTTAAAACGTTTGGGATTATAACATAAAAAAAATGCTTTTCCAGACCATACGTAAAAATATTTATTTGAAAAAAGAAATAAAGCATATATAATACTGCTATCGCATTGGGGTATAGTTTAACGGTAGAACAGCAGACTCTGACTCTGTATATCGCGGTTCGAATCCGTGTACCCCAACCAAAAATCAAAAGGTTTTATACCTGTTTGATTTTGGGTTTGTGGTCGCGGTTCGTGGCTTGCAACCTGTGGTTGTTGGTTCGATTATGAGTTGATGTTTATGAACAAAGTGAAATAAACATCATACGAATACCCCGCAGCGACATATTTATATGTAGCGAGGGAATCCGTGTACCCCAACCAAAAATCAAAAGGTTTTATACCTGTTTGATTTTGGGTTCATAAAGCTGTTTTATGGTGCGAATAACATATAAGTTTTGGATATATATGATATGAGCGGTTTAAAAGATAATATAAAACAACGTATTTCAAAGAATATGTTTGTTCAAAATTACAGTCGTATGTGGCCGTATGTGAAGCCTTTTTGGTTTCGTGCTTTGATGTCTGTGTTGATTGCGATACCTATTGGTTCAATGGATGCGTTGATTGCTTTGTCTTTGAAACCATACATGGATTTGGTTATGGTTGAAAAGTCATTGTCTGCGTCATGGTATATTCCGCTGGTTATCGTTTTATTTACTTGTATCCAGGGTGGCTTGACATATATTGCAGAATATTTAAATACTTGGGTCGGGACAAAGATTACTAATCGTTTAAAGTTTGATTTGTATTCTAAAATGCTGACTTATGATACAGACTATTTTACTAGAAATGCGTCTGGTGATGTCATTTGGAATTTTAACAATAATGCTGATATGGCATGCAGTGGGTTATTGACGAATTTGAAATCGTTTGTTCAAAAAACATTTTCTTCTTTGTCTTTGATTAGTGTGCTGTTTTATAATTCGTGGCAATTGGCTTTGGTATGTTCTTTTGTTTTATTTGGTGCTTTGTTGCCAATGACAACGTTGAAACGCAGAATGCAAAGTGTTTTTAATAAAAGTATCAAAGCAGATTCTGCTGTTTTGACTACGTATAATGAAACGTATGCAGGAAACAGAACAATTACAGCTTATAATCTTGAAGAATTACAGAAAGATAAATTCAAGGGTATATTACACAATGTTTTTATGGTTAGAATTAAAATGTTGCAGAAAACAAGATGGCTGACGCCCGTTATGCATATTATATTATCTACTGGTATCGGTTTATCTATATGGTTTGGATCGCATTTGGTGTTAAGTGGCAGTATTACCAGTGGTAGTTTTGTGTCGTTTTTAACTGCTTTGATTATGTTATATCAACCAATTAAAGGCATAGGTGGAAATTATAATGCTGTGTTGATGTCTTTCATGGCGATTGAACGTGTGTTTGGTATGTTTAATACTGTGCCGAAAATTAAAAATGTCGAAAATCCACAAACATTTAATTCTGATTTTCATAGCATAGTATTTAAGGATTTATCGTTTGAATATGATGCTGGTGTTCCTGTGCTGAAAAATATAAATTTGACGGTGAAACGTGGTGAAACATTGGCTTTGGTTGGAAATTCTGGGGGTGGAAAAACAACAATAGTTAATTTACTTCCAAGATTTTATGATGCAACCAAAGGTGGAATATTCATAGACGATGTAGATATCAGGCAAATAGATGTTCATGATTTACGTCAGAACATAGCTGTTGTGTTTCAAGATAATTTCTTGTTTTCTGGCACAATTCGTGACAATATTTTATTAGGCAATGAAAATGCTTCTGAAGAAGAAATGAATAGGGCTGTTAAAATGGCTTATTTAGAAGATGTTGTTGCGGGGTTGAAAAATGGCCTGGATACAGAAATTGGAGAACGCGGAATAATGTTGTCTGGTGGTCAGCGACAACGTGTTGCTATTGCACGTGCTTTCTTAAAAAATGCACCTATATTGATTTTAGATGAAGCGACATCTGCATTGGATAACAAATCAGAAGCAATTGTTCAAAAGGCAATTGAAAATTTGATGAAAGATAAAACTGTGTTTGTAATTGCTCACAGATTATCAACGATTAGAAATGCAAGTAATATTGCGGTTATTAACGAAGGAAATATTGTAGAAACAGGGACGCATGACGAATTGTTAAAAACGGAATGTGGTGCATATAAGATGTTGTACGATATGCAATTTAAAACAAGTAAGGAATAAAAATTTACCATTGTTGGCGTTCTATGAATCGTAAAACTGTACTGGGTTGAACCTGCATAATTTGGGCTATTTTATATGCAGATGCACCAGCAGATAATAACTGTTGTATTCTGCAATAATTTTTTGTTAGTTTTAATTTTTTAGAGTGAGCAGATAATGGACGCCCCAGCTTTTTGCCAGTAGCTTTGATATTGTTCAGTGAAGATTTTGTTCTTTGGCTGATTAAATTACGTTCTATTTCGGCAGATAAACCAAATGCAAATGCCATAACTTTGGATTGTATATCATTGCCAAGTCTATAATTTTCTTTGATTGTCCATACCTGACAATCTTTGTTTAAACATTGCTCTAGAATTCTCATAATTTCCAACAAGGAACGTCCCAGACGTGATATTTCACAAGAAATTAGAATATCTTTTGGACGTAAATCATCCAATAATTGACCTAGTTTTCGTTTTTTCAAAGGCTGGCGCGAAGATATTGTTTCTTCGACCCAATTATCAATTTTAATTTTATTCTGTCTTGCAAATTGTGTTATTTCGAAACGTTGGTGTTCCAATGTTTGTTTGTCAGAACTGACGCGGATATATCCAATAATAGCCATTTTATAACTCCTTAGTTTTTTTTGAGATATTGTGTGTTAAATTTCATGCAATTTAAAGGTACGTTTAAATCAACATATTTTTTTATAAATTTTTACATTTTTTAATTTTTATATAAAATATATTGTGTTGTGCAGATTCTGTGACATACAGCGATTTTTATTGTATTTTTATTTTTCTTTAATTTTATCATTTTTCATTTCGTCCGAAAACGTACCTTTGTGGAAGAATTTATATGTTGGAAAGTATTAGAAATAGGGAAAAATTTTTATATGCCCAGATTTATTAAATATTATTCATTTGTGTTGTTTTGTTTGATACAGCCGGTATTTGTATATGCACGGGAATATTGTGTCCCTAATGATACCGTATCTATTTTATTAGATTCTAGTATTGGGTCACAGGGCGATAGCACATATGATAGTAATTTTTCATATGATTATCTGGCTATTACATTTTCTGCACCATTTTCGTATGGAACGGTCAAGGGTATTGGTGCGTGTTTAAGTAGTAATTATGGATTAGATGCAGGTAGCATATATACAGATAATGGGGGTGTTTTGACAGATAATGGTGCAGTAGTCACAGGTGGTGAAACAAATGGCAGACATTGTTTTTGCAAATTATTGCACCCTGTTGTTTCAGCATGGATGTACTCTATGTCGAAAGAGTCAGTAGAAAAATGTATAGTTGGTAGCAATGGTAGTGGTTTAGGTGGGTGTGCTCAGAACTGTGTGGGGTTGTTCAAAAACCGTCCTGTTAGGCGCGCCACCTGGTTTGATTCAATTGAAAACTGATTTCAAATCATAAAAAAACTCAATCTGGATATTATTTCGATACGACAACCATTGCTGGACGTAAAACTGTGTCGCCAAACATATAACCAATTTGCATTTCTTCAATGATTGTGTTGGTTGGGGTTTCTGGTGTCGGTTTATCCATTATTTGGATTGCGTTATGAAATTGCGGATTCAATATTTCACCAACAGAATTTATTTTTACAATGCCAATTTGTGCGAAAGCATTTTCTATTGATTTTTGCAAAGATTTAATTCCTTCGTCATCAGGATTGTGTTTAATTGCTGCAAGTACTGCATCCATCACTGGTAAAAATTTTTCTGCAACACCCATAGCACGATTACGCGATACAGATTCTATGTCCAACCCTGCACGACGGCGAGTGTTTTCTAGTTCTGCTGCAACACGCAGATATTTGTCGTTTGTTTCTGCAATTTTAGTATTTAATTCTTCTATGATTTTTATACTTGCATCTGTATCAGTATCTTTTGATTTTGTTTTTGTGCCATCAACAGAAACAGTTTCTATTTCAACTTCTTTTTTTACGTTTTCTTTTTTGTCTTCCATGATTTTTACCTTGGGTTTATTATCATTGTATTTTGTTCATCTGTTGTATTATAGGTAAAAATGTTTCTGGTTTCAAGGATGCACGTCCAACCATATACCCATCAACATGTGGAATAGTTATAAATCTGGTCGCGTTTTTGGCATTTATGCTGCCACCAAACAGAATAGGTGTTTTTTCTTGGTCAATGTTATGTAAAATATTGAAAATAAATTGATGTATTTGTTGAACCTCTGTTTTTGTAGGGGTAATTCCTGTACCAATCGCCCAACGTGGTTCATAAGCAATTATGAACTTGCCATTATCAGGGATAGATTCCAGCAACATTTTTTTTATAACAGATTTTGTTTTGTTTGCCTTGTGTTCAGCCAAAGTTTCTCCAATGCATATAATCGGAATCAAGCCGTATTTTATTGCTAATTGTGCTTTGTCTTTGACAATAGCATTTGTTTCGCGATGGTAAGTGCGTCGTTCGCTGTGCCCGATTAAAACATATTTTGCCCCAGTATCTTTAATCATTTGTCCTGAAATTTCGCCAGTAAAAGCACCATTTTCAAAACTACTGATATTTTGGGCTGCAATGGCAATGTTTTTATTTTTATCACCACCAAGTAATGTATATGGCAAACATAAAATTATTTTTACGTCGGTTTTTATGCGTCTAAGTGCAGAAAATAGTTTCCTTTTATTTGATGTGTTGCCATTAGATTTCCAGTTTCCAACTAATATTTTCATAATTTTTCCTTTTCTATTGATTTTTTATATGCTATTTTGCTATGGTATCGCAAAAGGTGAAAAAATGCTAGAATATTTACGTAATGCTGCCGAAAAAACTTGGGCAAAGATTTTAATGTTTATTTTGATTTTCAGTTTTGTTGGCTGGGGTGCTGCTGAATGGATTTTTGGTGGCGCGACTCGCGATATGACTTTGATACATGTTGGAAGTGCTGATATTTCAGTACAACAATTTACTGACGCTCGTTCTCGTCAATTATCGGCTATGTCCAAAGAAGAACAACGTGCAGCATATACTGATGCAGCAAAAGCTGCTGCTTTGACTAAATCTGTTATGTCTTCTTTGACGATGAATCAATTAGCTTTGAATCGTGCCAAAGATATGGGGTATGCTGTTTCTGATAAACGAATCGCAGAAGAAATTCGGTCTTATCCGCAATTTCAATCAAATGGAAAATTTTCATCTTGGTTGTTTGATATGGTTTTGCGCAATTATGGTATGACCGAACAAGATTTTGCTGATACTTTGCGCAGTGATATTTTGCGTCAGTTGGCTGTTGGGGTGATGAGTGTGCCTGTGGCTGTTCCACAATTTGCAGTTGATGCGTTTTATAATGGGCGTTATGCAAAACGTGATATAAAATATTCAACTGTGAAATTTTCTGATTTCAAGGTTGCAAATCCAACATCTGAACAATTAAAAGCTTATTATTCTCAAAATCCAAAGGTTTTACCTGAAAAACGTTCTGTATCATATGTGTTTGTTGCAGCTGATATGAATAAACCAGATGAATATGATGCGGGTTTCAAAAAAGCGCAACAGGTGGAAGATATGATTATTTCTGGCTCTTCTATGAAAGAAGCTGCTGATAAACATAATGTAAAATTTGTTCAGGTGCCTGCATTCGCGCGTAATGAAAAAATATCTGACAAAATCTTGGCAGATGGTTTGATTAACAAAGTGTTTGCTATGAACGCTGGTGTTGAAAGTGAATTGATGGAATTAAAAAACGGTTTCGTCATTTTGCGAATCGATGACATAGTTGCTGAACATAATGCCAGCTTTGAATCTGTACAACAGGATTTAATCGCAGGTTGGAAAAAATCGGAACAACGTAAAAATGCTTATGTTGTGGCTAATGAAAAGTTAGTTGATTTAAATGGTGGCAAAGATTTGAAAGATGCTAAATCTGTCGTTGTATCTAGAACTGAGGGTGCGCCATTGGTTGTTTTAAATGCTGTTTTTGCAAATAGTGATGGGGCAAATGTTTTGGTTGAAGATGCTGATGCGTTTTATATTTTACACACAGGCAAGAACGTTGCTCCAAAATTAGATGCTAATAAAAAGGAAACAATTCGCAAAGAATTGGAAAAAATGTCTGGACATTATGTCAGTGATGATTATGGTCAATTCTTGAAACGTAAATATCCTGTGAAATTAAATCAGAAGAATTATGACAGATTTATTGCCAAATAAAAATCGCCCAAAGGGGCGATTTTTTGTTTATAAATAAATTCTGATTTATTATAATAATGGTATGCAAATTGAATCCTGTGGTATTTTAATAGGTATGTATCCGTTTTCAGAACGTGATATGATAGCTCGCATTTTTACAAAAGATGCTGGGGTATTGGCGGGAATGTTGCGGGGTGCGGTTGTTGCAAAGAAAAACAAACCTTTGATTGGTCAGGTTGGAAACGTTTCTTGGAATGCGAGATTGGATTCTCAATTGGGTGTGTTTCATTGGGAATCAGATAAAAATTTGGCTGTACCATTGATGTTAAATGCTGGTTTGTTAAAAATAATGAATTCCGCGTTCGCACTTATTTATACTTTGATTCCAGAACGTGAATCTTATGCACAATTGTATGAGCGAACTTTGCACTTATTACAAAATTTACCAAATACCGATTCGCCAAATGAATTATATTTGCAGTGGGAAATTGGTCTTTTGCGTGATTTGGGGTATGCGCTGGATTTAAGTAAGTGTTCTGGTTGTGGCAAAAATACTAATTTATGTTATGTTTCACCAAAAACAGGGCGGGCAGTTTGTTCAGATTGTGGTGCGCCTTATGTTAATAAATTGTATAAATTGCCGCTATCTTTGGCAATTTCTGGGCGTTTTATTGAAAATATATGTGCTGTTCAAAGTGTTGATATTCCAGTGGCAAGAAAAATATTGTGATTTTGTTATTTTTTTGTTGCTTGGATAGATTTTTTTTTCTAATATCCAATTGTTCAATTAAAGGAGAAAAACATGATTTGGACACTTATCATCCTGGTTTTAGCAATCGCGTTGTACATGTTTGGATTTAAAATGTTCAAACTGGACGGCAAGAAAGCGTCTGCCATGGGTATCTTGATGCACAAAGGTATCAACGCAATCGCAATCGTATTGATTGCTGGTTCTGTATGCCGTTTAGTAATGCCTGCATATTTGGTAAAAACAAATCCGGCTATTTTGCAAGAAATGGTTGGTGCAATGCAAGCACAACAAGAAGCTGCGAAAAACAGAATCGTTCGTGATTATGTTAAAAAACATGCTGATGACATGATTGGCGATGCACCTATTGCTGGTAATGTCGAAGCAACAAAGACTATATATTTGTGGTCTGATTATTCTTGCCCATATTGCCGTCGTGTTCATGGTGATTTGATGCGTGTATTATCAGAACGTAAAGATGTTCGTTTGGTATTGAAAAACTTCTCTATCCATGGTGCTTTGTCAGATGCACCTGCAAAGGCTGTTATTGCAGCAAAGATTCAAGACAATGCAAAAGCAGCTGCTTTGGATAAATTGTTGATGGACAAGGATTACTATAAAAAAGAAGATTTGAAAGACCAATCTAAATTGCCTGAAATTATCGAAGCTAATGTTATGAAATTGGCAAAAGAAGCTGGTTTGGATACTAAAAAATTGGCTGAAGATATGAAAGGCGAAGTCGTAAATAAAGAATTGAGAAACGTACGTGAATTGGCACAACGTTTTGAAATCAGCGGAACACCATATTTGATTATTGGTGAACAAGCGTTCCCTGGTGCAATTCCATACGGCAGAATTATGGAAGCTTTGAAATAATCTTTGTGTGATGATACCTTGAAAAAAACACCTGTGAATTCGCAGGTGTTTTTTTGTGTGATAAATTTATTTGACTTTAATATAATTTTGTCTATAATTATGTTTGACAATGAATAATAAGATGGGTGGATTGTAATGAAAAGTTATACAGATTTGGAAAAAGAAATTTCTATGTTAAGGCAAGTTATTGTGTCACAAGAAAAATCAATAAAAGATTTAGAGCTTGCTATTGGTGATTTGCATAATGACAGCGATGCCAAGGATTTATTGTTGCTTGCTTTTTTTAATAGATTGCAATCAGATAAAGACTTTTTTGAACGTATGAAAAAAGATAAACATGCAGATACATTGATAGATGATATCAAAAAAGTCTGTAAAGCCAGCCATAAAAATTTGGATTCAACCAATAATTTGCTAAAACGCATAGAAGATACCAGAGTCAATTTTATGCCTATTACAAACGGTGGCAGATAATTATTTAGCCCAAACGTCTGATATAACGGCTTCTGCTAACAGTGGAACAGATAAGTGTGTCACGTTTTCCATTTCGTATCTAATCAGTTTAGCAAAATGTTCTGCCTTGTCTGCGACACATTCAAAAACGATTTCATCATGAACCTGTAAAACCATCTTGATTTCATTTTTATTTGGAACGATAATTTTGTTGTAAATATTTACCATTGCTTTACGCATCAAGTCTGCTTCGAATCCCTGTATAGGCGCACTGATAGCAGCGCGTACTGTATAATCGTGCATACGGGAATTTCCTGCTTCTGGTATTTCGATTCTGCGGTGCCAAGGTGAATAAACACAATGATTTTCTAAAACGAAATCAGTCATATTTTTAATATATTCTTTAATTTCTGGTAATCGATTCATATAAGAATCAATAATTTTCTGTGCAGCATCACGTGTTATATTTAACTGGTTTGCCAAACCCCATGAAGATATTCCGTATATAATAGAAAAATTTATTGTTTTTGCGGCGCGTCTTAAATCCTTTGGTACAGGTTTATCATCAGATATATTAAATATTTTACGTGCAGTTTGTTCATGAATATCTGTTCCGGAATTAAAAGTTTCTTTGAATACCGCAACATTAGCAACGTCTGCCAATAACCTTAACTGAATTTGGGAATAATCAATATCAATCAATTTATTGCCAGCTTCTGCAACAAAACACTTTCTGATTTCTTCGCCCAATTCAGTTTTTATTGGTATATTTTGTAAATTAGGATTTCTACTGGATAGACGACCTGGATTTGTACTTGTTTGTAAATATGTTGTATGTATACGACCATCTTTTGCAATTTGGTGTGGCAGAGCATCTACATAAGTACCAGCCAATTTTGCGATAGAGCGCCAATTTAATATTTTTTCAATGATTTTGTGTGTTTCAATCAAATCATTTAATGCGTCTGCATCTGTGGAACGCTTTTTCCCAGTGGGTAAATTTAATTCATCAAAAAGCACAGTTGCGAGTTGTTTTGGGCTGGCAATATTAAATTCATGACCCGCTAATTCATATATTTCAGATTCTAGATTTGATAATTGTTGATGGAATATTCCGGATAAAAGGTTTAATTTTTCACGATTTACAGCAACTCCGTTTATTTCCATTATACATAAAACTAAACACAAAGGTAAATCACAAGTTTCATATAATTTACGTAATTGTTCATTTGCATTTAGCTGTGGTCGCATTAAATTGTAAAGTGCCATACAAACAATAGAATCTTCACCTGAATATTTTGTCGCTATATTAACGGGCAGGGTGGCAAAATGTCTATCACAGTCTTTGATTTTTGCGTCAAACAATTCATCAAAAGCAATATTTTTATGTTCAAGATATTTTTCTGCCAATTCATCTAAACCATGTCCATGCAATTTGCCATGTAAAATATAAGATAACAACATAGTATCATCAGTTGGCTGAATTTGTGTAATATCCCACCCTTCGTTAGCCAAAATATGTAAATCGTATTTAAGATTGTGTGCAATTTTGATAATGTTTTTATTCGTAAATATTGGCCATAATTTTTTATACACAGACTCAATTGTTAATTGATTTGGTATCAAAGTTTCTTTGTTGAACAAATCCGTGGGTTGTGTAATATGTCTGATTGGAATATACGCACCATGTACGTTATCATATGCCAAAGATAATCCGACAATTTTATCATCTATTTGATTCAGTCCAGTGGTTTCTGTATCAAAAGCAATCATATCTTTAATATGCGATAAAAATTCATCAAGTTCTTTTTCATTTGTAATTGTGATGATATCCATTTCGCCAAAAGAGGTCTTTTCAGCTGTTTTGGGTTCTGGTATTTCAACCACTGGACACATAGATTTAGAATAATTATCAATTTCCGAAACTGGTTGCGTAGAATCGTTTGGAAATAGTTTTTCAATTTTTGCGACCAGAGCATTACTTTCAATTTTTGTTTTTACAAAATCCAAAGCGGATTGTTTATTGAATACAAAAGGTTGAATTTTTAAATCAGATAAATCTACGTCACGTTTCAAAGTGACCAGTTGTTTTGAAATATATGCAAATTCTTTGTTTTCTGCCAATAATTTTCGTATTCTGTCGCTTTTTACAGAATCAAGATTTGCATATAAATCATCTAATGAACCAAAAGTAGAAATCAAGTCAGTTGCTGTTTTTGGACCAATGCCATGCACCCCAGGAACATTGTCAGTTGAATCGCCCATAAGTGACTGAACATCTATGACCTGAGATGGTTTGACACCAAATTTTTCAAAAACTTGAGCTTCATGAATTTCGCGTTGTTTCATACCATCATACAAAAACACACAGTCAGATACTAACTGCATCAAATCTTTATCGCCAGTTATAATTCTTGTGCCACCAGAATTATTACAATTGTTTGTTGCAATTGTTGCGATAACATCGTCAGCTTCAACCCCAGGAATACACAATACTGGTACGCCCATAGCATGTGTGCCAATTCGAATAAGTTCAGATTGTTGTAATAAATCGGCAGGGGTTTCACTTCGATTTGCTTTGTATTGAGGATAAATGTCTTGACGGAAAGAGATTCTTGATGCATCAAAAACACAAATAACAGAATCGTTTTCTTTGGTATTAGCCAGCAATGGTAAAATCATATTAAAGAAACCATATGCTGCACCAATCGGCAACCCATCACTTCGGGTCAAACTGTTGTGCATGCCATAGTATGCCCGAAAAACCAAAGAATTTCCGTCAATCAAAGTTATCATTTATACAACCTTAGAATATATAGCGCATTTTTAAACGTACATTGTATTGCAACATATCTGGAGTTGTATTAGTTGCTTCAATTTTATAAATATTTGGTGCATATAATGCATGACCTTCGATATCAAATTTTATTGGCAAAGCCAAAACATCAATTGTCACACCCAACATAGCTTGATATGCAGCAGTGGAATCCAATTTGAATTCTACGTTTTCAGCTGGTTTATGTTTGCCATCAAATATTAAACCTGCACCAGCCCCAAAATACGGTTGAATAACAGTAGATGGTACTTTGAACATAGCATTGACCATACCTGTATTGGCATCCAAATCAGCAGAATGCAGACGGTTATATTCTGCTTCTAGTCTGAATAATGGAATATCTATACCCAAATTTGCACCAAATAACATAGCAGAATCTGTTTTGTTTTCATCACGTGTAAAAAGGGTTTGGCCACCAGCACCGACCATACCACCAACGTACAAATCAGCCATCATGCCAGCATTTGCAGCAGTTGTTCCAGCGATTAAAGTCAAAGTTGAAATTAAAGATATTGAATTTATTTTCATATTTTTCTCCTTTATATGATATCATAGTATAAAACAAAGGATACAACATGCAAGAAAATAAACCTATTTTAATTGTTGGATTGGGAAATCCTGGGGAAGAATATGAATTTACACGTCATAATGTCGGTTTTATGGCAATTGATGCACTTGCCCCGAAAGATTCTGTTTGGAAAAAGGAAAAAAATGCTTTGACGACCAGATGTGAAATTAACGGTCATAAAGTTATTTTGGCGAAACCACAAACTTTCATGAATAATAGCGGTGATGCAGTATCCCCTTTGATGGCTTTTTATAAAATACCATTAGAGAATTTAATAGTTATTCATGACGATATGGATATAAAATTGGGTGACAAGAAAGAAAAAATTGGTGGTTCTAGTGCTGGACATAATGGAATAAAATCAATTGATGCTGCCGTTGGTAATGAATATAAACGAATCAGAATAGGTATTGGACATCCGCGTGATTTCGATTCACCAATGCAACCCGCTGATTGGGTATTGGGTAAATTCAACAAAGAACAACTAAAAATAATCAATGCGGTGGTAAAGACAATATAGATCTATTTATATTCAATAATTAGATTCTGTAAATCATCTGTATCATTAGTCATCCTGTAAATGATTTGGACTTGCCCACCGGATGAGTTATAGTAATATCTAGCCGGGTGTTTATCTGGGGCTGTGGTACTGTTATATATTGATAATTGCGGTTCGTTATTTTGTGCTGGATTAAAATAATGACCTTTACTATCTACCAATACCCAATAGCCGTTTATACAATAATTATTTTCTTCATCATAATGAGGCCTATGTGTTGAGTCTTGTGCTACACAATACAAATCTATTGTTATATCATTGTTTCTACAATAATAATTGTCTGTATTGGTACATTTAACGGTTTGAACGTGTTGTACAGAGAAAGATACATTAGGTCTGCATATCTTATATGTTGGATCAACAGCATTTTTGCAACAATTACCGTATTTATCTTTTTTGCTGCAACCATCTTGGCAGTAATTTTTGATGGAAGTATTGACCGTAATTATATCGTTATAGCCAATAGGTATAGGTTCGTTATTATTATTACTATTAACTGGTTTGTTGTATATATCGTCCGTATTATCTACTATTGTTTCGCATTTGTTGCAACGAACCAAAGCATTAGCAGGACAAGCGTTTGCTTTACAAGAATAATTACTTGTCTGCGTACCTAACCAATATAATAAAGAAGATTGGTAACGTTTATCTTTACACCATGGAGCAACACCGTCATATTTTCCGCACATTAAATCTGTTGATTTGGTGTTTTTTAGAGGATTCGGGCAATCACCCCATATTCTATGTGCAACTTCGCATACAAAATCTTTATTGTCACAGTGTCTATATGTAGTGCTGTATGTGTAATAAGTGCCGTCGGAATACGTGTTGTTTGTTATGTTTTTGACAATATCTTCGTTAAATTGCATTCCTGATTCTTTCACACAATCATAGACATCTTGCCAACAAGAGTCCATACTTAATATTGAACGACGTGCTGGTTGATTTGAACGTTCGCATAGTGCAAAATTACCAGATGTTCCATTGCATTTTTGCATAACACACGTTTTACCCACAGTCATACAATTTTCCAACATTTTGTCAATAGATATATCCTTGGTTAATTGGGTTATACCAGTTTCCCAATCGTTGCTATTTACCAAACTGATACAGGCATTCTGTACGTCTGCGCACATCGCATTAACAGTTGCATCTGCTGCCACACTGAATGAAGACAAGGCGCGCATATCAAATTCTTCAAGACTTTGATATGCATTATTTTGGCATTCTGTAATCAATGTCACGCAATTACGTTTTATTGTTTCTAGTTTTGCATTTTGTGCCAATTTTATTTGTGCTAATGCGTCTTCCAAGAAATCTGACCACACCATATCAGCCAAATCTTTGCATTGTTCCATGGCTGTTTCTAAAAACATCTTTTTTGAATTTAAAAAATTTACAAATTCTTTGTTGCTGGATACTTTTGACCATTTTGTATCTTCTGTGGGCGCAGTTAATAGGTTTGCCAAATCACCCAAATTGTTCGACAAAAATGCATCACCAGTAGAAGGATCTATGTACTGTCCTGTTATGTCCAGACATTTATATAAATCTTCACCGCATACCGATGAATCTGACAGTTGATTCAGCATTTTTCTTTTGCAGGTTAAAACATCGTCAGAATTTCTTTGTTGATACGCATTTAAGCGTGCCATATCCAGTAATGCACCACTTTCATGAATTGTATCAATGGCTTTGTTATATTGTGCATTATATGCCTTAGATACAGTATTACAATCATTTTGTATTGCTAATTTATAACTGGTTTCGGCGATTTCCATTTCTTCATCAGAGCAAACTTCTTTTGCCATTTCAACACATACAGGTTGTGCAGCATTATATAATGCCAAACCAGATTTTGCTGTTGTTGCAATTCCACCCAGCGAATCTACGGAATCCCACGCACTGTCTATATCTAAATCCAAAGATATAGCAGATAGATTATTTGTTATTTTTGAATCCCCAGAATTGTTCAGTGTTTTAGTTATTTTTTGTAATAACTTTTCAGATTCTGATTTGTCTGTTTGGGAATATGCTTCTTCGCCTTCTGTTGCTGTATTTATAGCCAAAGCATCTTCTTTATCTAATCCAACAGTTAATAAACGCTGATTGAATCCCATCATTTGTTCTTCAACATCGCTTAACTGTTTTTTTATATTATCAAATTCGTGGATTCTAGAAGAGCAGGCACATCTCCGCAAAGTTGTATCTTTGTTAGCGCAAAATTCATCCATACATTCATGATAAATTTCTTTGCATTTTGAATAGTCTTTGGATTTAATTGCATTGATTTTATCTGTATCTAATGTAGCTGCGCGTGTAATTCTGGTATTTTGGGGTTTATTCACAGCACTTCGTGTAGCTTTTGCTTTTTCTGGTTGAGCTTTACGTGCAACAGCCGTACGTGGTTGGGTTAGGGTGCGAGAATTCCCTGTTGGACGAGTTGTGACAGTTTTTGTATTAACAATCGGCTGCGCTGTTGTCGCTGGGCGTTGTTTAATAATTGTTGCTTTTGTTGTATTTCTGCCTTGTACTGTGGCAGAATTGCGCATGTTTTTGGTTGCAGAGCGTACATTTTCAATACGATTGGAATCTGATTTTTGTTTTGTTGTTGAAGTTATTGTGCGTGTTGAAGTGGTATTTGTTGAAACTGTATTTGCTGAACCGCGTTTGTTCGCAACGCGCACAGTTTCTGAATCAACAGCAAATACCGTCTGAAAAGCAGACAGACCAAGGCACACAGTTAAAAACAGAGTAATCCTTTTCATTCCTTAGATAGATGTTAGCAAAATTATGATTTTTGTGGCAAGTATAAAATTAAATTTTTTGTCACACTTCGTTAAAAACTTCGTGTGACACTCCTTCGCGTTAGCTGTTCCGCTTGGGTGGCCTGCCACCCGCAGCGTCTCAGACGCGAAGGGTGGTGTGGCTAGGGGGAATCGAACCCCCATGGATTGCTCCACAGCATCCTTAGTGCTGTGCGTCTACCAATTTCGCCATAGCCACATATTTCTGCAATAAAATATAATAAAATTATTTTTTTTTCAACTGTTTTATGTTATAATACACACATACATAATAAAGGAAAGGCACATGAAAAACATATTTCGTATCATTAGCAGTATGGCTGTAATATCTTTGATTCCTGCGGTTTCTGGGGCTGTCGGGACTTATTACAACGGTAATTTATATCAAAATCCACAACAAAGATATTCACGTGGTGGATATTATAATTCGTATGGATATGGTGCTGCTGGTCGTGGATATGGACAACCAGGATATGACCAACAAAATGTGCAAAATCAATTGGGAACACAAAAATTACAAAATCAAAAGAAAACTGTAAAGAAAACAAAAGAAAAGAAAGGTTTCCTTTTGGATGCTGGTATAACGCATGAAATGGCAAAGTGGGAATTCGATATGAATAATGCTGGGTCGAAATTGCATTATGATAATTTAGCATGGAATGTTTTGGATGTTCAGGGTGCTTATTATTTTGGTGATGATACCAAGATACAAATCAATGCAGGATTCAGATATGGAAAACAATTTGGCGAAACGTCAATGGTTGATGATGATATATCTAATGGTGCATTGTGGTCTGTGGAAGTAATGGATATTGCTGGTAATGGTAATGAATCTGTATATTCGGGAATGCCTGCGATGTCTGTTGGAACCAGTAAAGACGGCAGTCAGATGGGATTTAATGTTGGTTTTGGTTTGACAGATTTCTTTACTTGGGGACATATGAAGGTGACACCATCGGTTGGTTTCCGTTATTTTAAACATAAATTGGTGACATCTAATAATTCTGGTATGGCAATCCAAGTTTTACATTCGGATAGTTTCCCTAGTTGTATAGCTGGTTATGGTGATGAAACTCAGTGCGCACCGTTCCTTGGTTTTACTAATGGTACTATGACAGAAAATGCTGATGGTGGATATTCTTATGACTATGTTGGGTATGGCAGGTTGATACCTATAAAGGTTATTGACAATGGCTCTGGCTCTTATTATATTGAACAATGGACAAGTGCTGATGATGAAGATTATTTGGCAGGTTATATTGATGTCAATTATAATAGTTTGTATATAGATACTGGTGGTACGTATTATTATGAACAGCCTGGGACATCTCACAAATATGAAACTACTTGGATGGGACCATATTTGGCTTTGGATATGGAATACCAAATAAATGAAAATAATTCAATTGTTGCAGGTGTTGAATTTGGTTTGCCTATATATAAATCAGAGGGAACACAGCCGTATCGTTATGATTGGCAACAATCACCAAGTGTCAAAGACGAAGGTAAGATGGGTGATGCCTATCATTTAGGGCTGAAGATGAATTGGATGACTGCAATTACGGATTCTATGATGTTTGATTTGGGTTTTACATATGATTATTACAAAGTATCTGGTGCAACAGCAAATACTTATTGGGTTGTTGGTGGAACTCAGTCAGATAACAATGAAATAAATTCTGTATATAAATCCATGGGAATTCGTGCTGGCGTTAATATGCAGTTCTAAGGCATATAGGATATGAAATATTCATTAAAAGCTTTGGTTTTGGTTTGTTTGTTTGTAATGCCAATTTGTAGTTTTGCGGCTACTTTGTCTGGCTCGATGTTTGTACATCAATCCAGTGATACAGCTGCCAAAGCTAAAATCAAAGCTATGAATATTGCAAACCGTCAGATATTATTAAATGTCTTGTCAAGGTATGCAAACGATACTGCTTTGTCAGATTTAATACAAAATACGTCTGATAATGATTTATTAAATTTTATCAGTTCGTCCAGTGTTTCAAATGAACAAATTTCACCAACGGAATATTCTGCAAAAATCACAGTGAATTTGGATAATGATGCTGTTAAAAATTGGTTGAATCAAAATAATGTACAAAATTGGATACCAGCTATGGAATCAGCAGACAGATTTACTGTATCAATGGTTGTGCCAAATGGAATTGCTGATTGGGCGGAATTAAAACGTATTGCACGTGAAAATAATTTTGAAATAGAAACGCAAAGTATCACAGGTAATAATATAATTGCAAAAATACCGCTTAATCTAAGGACTAAATTTACTGCCGCTGTGCGCGAAGCTGGTTGGAGATATGCTGATAATGGCGGAATTTTACAGATTTGGAAATAGGGTAATAGGGGCAAAAAAATGAAGAAACTGTTTGTTGCTGTAATGGCTTTGGTGCCTTTGATATCGTTGGCTGATGATTCACCAAAAGACAATAAGTTTAATTTGAATGTTCGGCGTATTGGATTTGATTGGTCTAATACATCAATTGGCAATGCTGGTGAATATCAAAATTCAAGTGTCGCAGCATTAAAAGCGTCTGGTCAAGAAAATATCAAGGGTGTTTTTGATGTTGCTTTGGAATATGGATTTGAAAAATTTAGATGGGATAATTCTGTGTTTATGGAATATGGCAAACAGACTTTGAAACCATATAACGAAGAAAAAACTGTTGATGAAAGTGCTGATAAGATATTGTTGTCATCAGATTTAGCTTATGCTTGGTTGGATTTGGATTATTTCAAGCTGGGGCCAATTATGCGTGTGCAGTATGAAACTGAATTTGTTGGGAATCCACGTAGAAAGCTTATTCGTCCAAATGCAGGTTTTGCGTTGTTTGATAATGCTGTTATAAAGAATTTGTACATAGCTGGTGCTTATGAATATGATTTTACGTATTCTGATGCCAAAGTAAATAAATCTTTGGTTGAGGCAGGTTGGCGCATAGAATATAAAATTCGTGAAGGAGTAAAATTTGCTTCTGATGGATATTATAGAAATTATCTATCGTTTTCTGAATATGTTGGTGAAGATTTAAGACATGATTTTATGGCTAATGTACGTTTGGATACTAATTTATGGAACGATTTTACTTTTGGTCCATACGTTCAATATCGGCGTGCGCATTCAAGACAAGCTCAAAGGGCAGGTTCTAATACATCTGTGGGGGTATCGTTCAGTTATATTCATAATTTTGATTTAATGCGTACATCAAATAATTAAAATACGAACTTTGTTTTTGCCATGATGTAAAATTCATCTTGGTAATTATGGTTGTTGATATATCCGGCGGTAATATTTTTGTATTTGACAGAATATTCAAAGCTTGGATTTGTTGTCAAATCTATGGCAAAATTGTTATATATAATTTGACCGTTGTTTGCGCGTGCGATTGGCAAAGTCATATATGCATTACCATTTAAAATAGTTTCTGGAATTGCAAATTCAATACTAAAATCTTGGTATTTGATGCCGGTTTTGAGTGAAGCGGTATATATATCTGAAAAACCAGAAATCACAGAATTATTATTTTCTGATTTTGGTGCAGATACGCCAAATCTGACGTTTTGATAAAATGATATATCACCAACAGTAAATTCATTTTTATATCCAATAAAATTATTTAAGTTTGTAGATTTAGCAGATATCAATCCATTTGATTCCAATAAATTATTTTTAGCAAAACCAAATTCAATATTGTTAAACAAAGTAATTGTATTGTTTTCAGGTTCTGTTAATTTATCAAAAGCACGACCGTAAGGAACGACATTTATATTGTCTGATAAATTTGTTGTAAAGGCACGACCAAAATCATCAACAAAAGCTAATTTAATATTCGAATTTTTTATTGTAGAGCCCGCTATACCACCAACATTAGTTTCTGTCAAAGGTATAATATTTTCATCTGATAAAATGATTTTTGGGGTTCCAACTGGTTTTGTAGCAGCTTCCATGTCTAACAATCCCCAGCCATATATAGAATCAACACCAACTTCACCTAAATCTTTGGCAGTTGTGAATAACAAAGCTGTGATTTCTTGGGCATTCATATATGGAAAAGCTTCTTTGATAACAGCAATAGCACCACTTACAACTGGGGCAGCAAAACTGGTTCCTGTGACACTAGCAGAGCGTGCATCTGTTTGAATACCTGAACCGGGTGCAGCAATACAATAATTTTGTGTGACACCACATTGGTTGCTGTACCATGCTAATTTATTTGTTTTAGCATCAATTGCGACCACATTTACAAAATGTCCCTGTAATTCTGGAAATGCCAAAGGCAAAGCAGATAATGCGCCACTTTCTGTTTTAGATTCATTTCCTGCAGACCACACAAAAATGCTGTCATTATCAGCAGACAAATTGACAATTTCTGTGACGAAATTACGGCTGGTCAAAGCATATACATATTCTTGAGCATTTTTATATGTTTTTGTGTCAAAATTATTGTATGCCACAGTTGCAGCATTTTGTTCTGCATTAGATGTTGTTTGCCAGCTACTGTTATATATTTGGGCTGGTGTAGAATTTTTCATAATATTTGCAATTTCATCAAAAGATTTAAAATTGTTTTTCGAAGTTGTTAAATAACTGTCGTAAATATCAGCATCTGTTGCTATATAACCAATAATATCATGTACTGCATCTCCATGATAATGTTCAAAATCGTCCAATACATTTATATGTACATTTTTTCCAGAAAATCCTCGAGCCTTTGCCCATGCTAAATTAACAGAATCAAAATGTCTTTGATTTTTGATGTAATTTGCTAAATTTCGAATAGCTTCAATTTGTTCTGGCGCAATGTCAGAACCTTTGGTCGCAGATTCAATATAAGATTTGTATATTTTTTTATTTTTGATGCTGTCATTCAAAGCATAAGTTGCCCTAGCGTTTGAAGAACGGGTAATTGTCTGTTGGTTTCCAGATGCAGAACCATTATCGCCACCAGATGATGCGTTTGCCAATGCGGCACCAATACCAACCAAAGCAACACCGCCCAACAAAGTTAAGGCCTTTGTATTGGTTTTTGGTTCTGGTTTTGTTTTGTCGCATTGTTGCGGGTGATTATAGCGATACACTGGATTGTTACAATTTATGTTCGCAAACGCCACAGTTGTCGCAAACGCAACACTAACAAAACTGGTAAAAATTGTTTTTAATATATTCATTCCACCTCACACTTATAAATATAGACCAAATTATGAGTTTGTCAATATTTTTGTGTCAAATAAAGTGTAAAAATGCTTATTTTTGAATTACAAATAAGAAAACAAAAGAAAAAACCTGAATTTTCAGGGTTTTATGTAATGTTTATATGCTTCTATATTTTTTTGACAAAGCAGCTCGCAGCCTTTTCAGATTCTCTTTTTGGATTTTCCAGTTGTTTAAATTTATTTGTTTTTGTTGTTCTGCTAATAATTTTTCCAGATTAGCATTTTTTTGTTCTACCTCTGCTAATTTTTGTTCAATGTTTTTGAATCTGTCTTCTATGAGCTTTTGACTAGCATCGCGTATCATTGATGCTATTCGATAGTTTTCTTTTCTGATAGCCTCCTCATATGGGGTTAGGCCACAATTGTTTGGTTTGTTTGGGTCTGCACCATTTTGTAGCAAAAATTTTACGATGTTAATTGTTGTTTTTTTTTCAAATCTTCTGCTTGCTGCAATACTCAAGGCTGTATTTCCATACACATCTGTTTCATTTAAATCTGCACCACGCTCATATAATTTTTCTATTGCTTCTAGGCTGGCACCACTTGTTTGATCGTAGATGAAAGACATAATAGGCGTATAATAATCATCACCATCGTTTACGCCGCATTTCAAGTTAGGGTTTGCATCGTGATCCAGTAAATAGTCCAGTAAGCCAAGTATTAAATCCTTTGGATAAGGTTCTTTCCTCTCACAGAAGGCAAGAGTTGAAAATACCGTGCCACGTGTATTATACCATGAATCGTATATGACAGTTTTGTTTAAATCTGCACCAGCTTCTACACATTTGTATATTTTTTCTGTGAACTTTTGTCGGACAGCCCACATTAAATCTATTTCTATTTCTCTTGACATGTTTTTATCCCTTTTGTTTTTGATTAAGGTCAATGTAATACATAAAATACAATTTGTCAAGTATTGTAAGAAATTTTTTTCTTATTTATAATTTTGGTTGTTTTTTCAAAAAATACTTGATTTTCTGTATTCTTTGGATTATTATTAGGGCACGTGCTTGCACGAAGAACACAGGCATTGGGTATAATTTCTGTCCAAAACATTTGGTTTTTTTACACCCATTGACCGAGGATAACAACAGAAAACAAAGGATAAAATCATGGCATTGCCAACATTTACTATGAAACAATTGATGGAAGCAGGTGTTCATTTTGGACATCATACACGTCGCTGGAATCCGTTGATGACACCATATGTTTATGGCGTTAAAGATAAAATTCATATTATCAATTTAAATAAAACTGCACCGTTGTTGCATCGTGCTTTGGTTGCTTTGGAAGCAATCGCAGCTGCTGGTGGCAAAATCTTGTTTGTTGCTACTAAACATCAGGCAAAAGATATTGTCAAAGATGCTGCTGAACGTTGTGGTCAATTTTATGTAAATAACCGCTGGTTGGGTGGTATGCTGACTAACTGGACGACAGTATCGCAGAGTATTCGCCGTTTGAAAAAGATGGAAAATGATATTGCTAATGCTGACAAATTAGGTTTGACCAAAAAAGAAGTCGGTGTTATGACCAAAGAAGTTGCTAAATTGCGTGACATTTTTGGTGGTATTTTGGAAATGCACGGTGTGCCTCAGGCAATGATTGTTATTGATGTACCACGTGAAGCAAATGCTGTTCATGAAGCAAAGGTTTTGGATATTCCAACAATTGCTATATGTGATACAAATTCTAATCCTGAATCCGTTGATTATCCAATTCCAGGTAATGATGATGCTGCTCGGGCAACTCAATTGTATTGCGATTTGTTCGTAGATTCTATTTTGTCTGGTATTGAAAAGAGATTGGGTGGTGCTGCTGGCAAAAAAGCTGATGCTGATAATGCTGTTGCCGAAGCAGAAGAATTCGAACACGATTTAAAAGTTAAAGAATCTAAACAAAAATCTAAAACATCAGAAGCTCGCGAAGCTCGTCGTAGCAAAATGATGGACAAATCTGATAAATAAATTATTAAAAGAAAGGAATAAACAATGGCAGAAGTGACAGCAAAATTAGTTCAAGAACTGCGTGAAAAAACATCCGCAGGTATGATGGACTGTAAAAAGGCATTGGTGGAAAATAATGGTGATATCGAAGCAGCTGCTGATTGGTTGCGTCAAAAAGGTATTGTCAAAGCTGCATCCAAAGCAGGTCGTGTTGCTGCGTCTGGTTTGGTGACAGTTGTTAAATGTGATAACACTGGTTGTGTTGTTGAATTGAACGCAGAAACAGATTTCGTTGCTAAAAATGACAAGTTCCAAACTTTGGTCGCAAATGTTGCTGAAAAAGCACTTGAATTAAAAGGTGATTTTGATGCAACTTTGGCTGCTGTGAAAGATGATATTGCTGCAACTATTTCTACAATTGGTGAAAATATGAGCTTGCGCCGTATCGCTAAGGTAGAAGGTGATCATATTTATACTTACGTTCACAATGCTTTGGTTCCAGGTATGGGACAAATCGGTGTTGTGGTTGCTATCAATGGTGATGACCCAAAAATCGATGAAATCGGTAATAAGATTGCTATGCATATCGCTGCAAATAAACCTGAATTTATGACTATTGCTGATGTTGATCCAAAGGCAGTTGAACGCGAAAAGAAAGTGTTCATTGAATCTGGTGCAACAAACGGCAAACCAGAACAAGTTGTCGAAAAAATGGTCGAAGGCCGTATCAAAAAATACTATGCCGAATCCGTTTTGGAAGAACAACCTTTTGTTATGGACCCAAGCAAGACAGTAAAACAAGTTATCGAAGAAAATGGCGGTAAATTGGCTGGCTACGCGTATTACGTGTTGGGTGAAGGTATTCAAAAGCGCGAAGATAATTTGGCTGATGAGGTCGCAAAAATGTTGGGCTAAGTCAGAACAAATTACAAAAAATTAAAAACCGCGCTTTTATGCGCGGTTTTTGATTTTACAGTTGAAAAAATACAGCTTTTCAGGTAGCATATAACCAATAGATAAAAGGAATAAATATGCAAAATGATTTATTACAAGAACTGGAACAACGTGGATTTATAAACCAATGTTCTAATATGGATGGATTAAAAGACGCATTAAAAGATGGTAAAATCGCGGTTTATTGGGGAACAGACCCAACAGGTGATTCTTTGCATGTTGGTCATTTGGCTTCTTTGATGTTAATGCGTTGGTTCCAAAAATATGGGCATAAACCCATTGCGCTGGTTGGTGGTGCTACGGGTCGTATTGGTGATCCTTCTGGACGTGATAAGGGACGCCCGATGATGACTGATGAACAAATTGAATGTAATTGTGCAGGGTTGCGTAAATCTATATCTAAATTTATTGATTTTGATAACAAAGAATCTGGTGCAATTATGGTTGATAACTATGATTGGATGCGCGGGTATTCACATCTTGATTTCTTGGCACAATATGGAACAGATTTTACTGTGCCACGTATGTTGTCTATGGAAAGCGTTAAAAAGCGTCTTGAAAATGGTATGACTTTTTTGGAATTTAATTATATGACTTTTCAGGCGGTTGATTTCTTGACTCTTTATAAAAAATATAATTGTATTTTACAACTTTGTGGTGCAGACCAATGGGGAAATTCAATTATGGGTGTTGAATTGGTTCGTAAAGAATGTGGTAAAGAAGTATTCGTTTTATCTACTAATCTAATCACAGATTCAAACGGAAACAAGATTGGTAAATCTGCTGGTAATGCGGTTTGGGTTAATGAAGATAAAACTTCGCCATATGAATATTATCAATATTTCCGCAATACGCCAGATGATTTAGTTGAAACTTTTTTGAAAATATTTACTGAAATACCGATGGATGAAATTAAAAAATTGTCTGCATTGGAAGGTTCGGAATTAAATGAAGTCAAAAAACGTTTGGCATTTGCTGCAACTGAAATCGCACATGGAACCAAGGCTGCACAAGAAGCAGAGGAAACTGCAACAGCTTTGTTTGCGGGTGGTAATTCAGCAGATGCACCAGGTTTTGATTTAGAAATGCGCGAACCAATGGGAATTGTAGATTTCTTGGTTGCTGTGAAATTATTTGATTCTAAATCAGAAGCACGTCGTATGGTGGAACAGGGCGGTATTCAAATTGACGGTGAAAAAATAACCGACAAAGAATATGTTGTGAAACCAGCTGAATCAATAATGGTTCAACGTGGTAAAAAAGTATTCTTGAAAGTGAATATCAAGAAATAAAAAGTTGCAATCGTTGGTTTTTTGATATAAAATCTGCGACATGCGCCCATGGCTCAATTGGATAGAGCAACAGATTTCTAATCGTCCGTGATTTTTATGGATAGATTTGGATTTTAATGCTCAAACGCCTGATTTGTGCGGATGTGCGCAAAAATCAGTTCTGTATAAAACTGGATACAGATTGATTGAAATGTACGCAAATGGATGTATAATGTTACATATTTGCTACATAGAATGTTACATATGAATTGGACGATATGTGCGTTGAATTCCTTAAAAACAGTTAAGTGCCCATGGCTCAACTGGATAGAGCAATTGCCTTCTAAGCAATAGGTTGCAGGTTCGAATCCTGCTGGGCACGCCAATCAGTCAAATTGCAGTTTTCAATATACATATTAATATGCTAAACAAAAACAAGATGCAATGATTGAAAAAATAAATATTAAATGATAAAACTCCTTCATTAATCAAACTTTTTTAGATGTTTTTTTATTTGTTTAAAAGTTTCCTCTGGTGATAAATCGCTTGAATTTAATACTAATCTATTTGGGTTGCGAGAATGCCATACTTTTGACATATATTGTTTTAACAAATCTTTATACTTGTTTTTGTTAGTTAATTTCCCGCGTCTGTTTCTTCGTACTTCTGTATCACATCGTGCCAATAAAATATCTGCACGAGCATTCAGTTCAATTGGAATAAAATCAGCGTTTATATCATTTGCAAACTTTTGTAACACCGTGGGCAATTTTTCACCGCGTAATATTCCTGAAGTAAAAATATATCGAACATGTTGTTTTCTAGGATAAAAATCTCGTAAAACATCAATAAAGGCCTTACGTACAGTATCAACTTTGTTAAAATACTTGTAGTGGTTTTCATTAGAAACTTCTGTTAACCCTTCAAACATGTCGTAAAAATAATGATTATCAAATAATGTTCCACCACAGTGTTCTTGTACTTGTTTTGCCATAGTATATTTACCGCTTGCTGGTAATCCATATATCAAAATTACTTGATTTCTTTTCATAATAATCCCTTTATGAACCCATTGTATCACTTTTTTAAGATAATTACAACAATACGTTTATATTAACTTGTTGTCCGTTTAGATAAATTTATGAAATTTGAAAATAGTTATCGACAAACTTAAAATATCGTCTATATATATACCTATAACAAAAAGAGGTAATAATATGAAAAAGTTATATTATATGGGTGGTAAATATTTTTTGAAGGAATCAGATGAACA
>Ga0310696_10000955_pt1 | contig 42615 bp, 31 predicted proteins | sample AusTroGonzalo_MG_4_FD_203885 | JGI IMG/M metagenome (GOLD analysis project Ga0310696, IMG submission 203885) | Bovine rumen microbial communities from tropical cattle in Woodstock, Queensland, Australia - Gonzalo_02 (v2) (version 2) | ecosystem: Host-associated > Mammals > Digestive system >... | reverse complement strand
AAAGAAGATTCCGCGCTGGAGCTTTTCAGGGACATAAGGGATTACGCCGCGAAAGTCATGGAAAGCAAAACGCTTTACGATCTGGCCCTGGCGCCTGCGATCAGGGAGAAAGCAATCACATATTGACTTAGTATGTAAATAATGGTAACATATACCGAAAATAATTAACCAAAAAACATATAGGAGAACTATGAACAAGAAATCCTTACTTTTAACTACCAGCTTGGTATTGGCTTTCGGCCTCTCCGTCGGCGCCGCTGACATTCAGATCAACACTCCGGCGCAGACCCCGCAGGCTCCCGCCGGCGACGCCGAGCTCTACTACCATGCGATCCCCAGCACTCCCGCTGTCGGCCAGGCCATCAAGGTCGTGGAATCCAACGACGACACCGACTACATCGTGAAGGCCTTCAAGATGAAGAACAAAGGCATCGTCTACGAGATCCGCAGCATTTTGGAACGCACGATCCAGAAAGAGAACGGCAAATCAAAATCTATCGTCAACAATGTCAACGGCGACGAATTCCTGATCGTCACGGCTCCTTCTTTCCAGATGCCCTACATTGAAGCGGTCATCAACGAGATCGATACGGAAGGCACGAAGTTCGCCGGCGGCGGCTCCGACCGTTTCGTTTACTACTGCAAGAACCGTCTTGCCACAGACCTGCAGAAATACATCCTGGCCACCATGGGTTCCGGACACGGCGAGGTCGTTGCTGACGACCTTACCGGCCGCATCATGATGAACGACGCTCCTTCTTGCGCCAACACCGTCAGGAAATGGCTCCCGTACTTCGACGTCGCCCCCCAGCAGATCAGACTGGAATGCCAGATAATAGAGATCGAAAACAGCGACGACTTCAACTTCGGCCTTGCTCTGGAAGCCTGGAAAGAAGCCCTGCCCGAAAGCGTCGATATGACTCTTGACTGGGATCAGAGGACCAACGGCAACACTCCCGGGCCGGAAGGTTGGGCCAGATACGTCGCCCAGAACGTGAAGTTCTCCGGTATGCGCCCCAAAGCCATGGCCAACTTCATCAACTATTTGGTCAGGAACGGCCATGCCAAAGTTTTATCTAGCCCCGAAGCGGTCGCTCTGAACGGCCAGACCACGGTCATCGAATCCGTTGACAACGTCAACTACAAAGGCTACAACAGCGATCCCAACAAGGCTCTCGACAAGCAGGTCCAGTCCGGCGTCATTCTTGAGATCACCCCGATCATTGGCACTGAATCCATCTGGCTTGAGATTAACGCGGAAGTTAACAGCGTGGTTGGCTGGACGACCGGCGCCCTGCCCATCGTCAACACCCGCAAGACCTCCGCTACCGTCGGCGTCGTTTCCGGCCAGACCAGCACGATTTCCGGTTTGAAGCGCGAATACATCACCAAGAGCGACGAGCGCGTTCCGGTCCTCGGCTACATCCCGCTTCTGGGCTACGTCTTCCGTCATGAAGTGGACGTCAAGAGAGATTCCGAGATCATCATCCTTGTCACGCCTTACGACATCAGCAAAGATATCCAGAACGGCACTGAGAAAGTCGAAGCCTTCGAGAAGGAATACAAGGAAGAGGTCGAAAAGGGCGCCGTTGACAGATTCGTCGACAGAGTCATCCTCAACAAGTAAAGCTGCTTAGCTCAGTTAAAAAGGTCCGCCGCGAGGCGGACCTTTTTTTTGCTTCAGAGGGGGAAAAACAGGTTGTCAGAGGGCATTTTTTGCCGGTTTTATTACCGTATTTTTGCAAAGCTCTTTCTTTGCTATAATTTAATTACAAATAAAAACTATTTCATTTTATGATCATAGCGATTGATGGAACGGTTTCCTCAGGGAAAAGCACTGCGGCCAAAAACGTGGCCCGCGAGCTGGGTTTGCTTTACATTAACACCGGTCTGATGTACAGGGCGGTGACCGCCTACTGCCTTAAATGCGGCGTCGATACCAAGGACAAAGAAAAAGTGGCCGCGCTGGCTGGTGAGCTCAGGATAGACCTTGTGAGCTGTCCTGACGGGCAGCACGCTCTGGCCAACGGCGAAGATCTGACGGCGGAATGCAAAGGACCCCTGGTCTCGGAAGCGGTCTCGGACATTGCCGACAACGTCAAAGTGAGGGAAAGGCTGGTGGCCGAGCAGAGGCGCCTGGGCCTGGAAGCGAAGCCGGGCGCGGTCATGGAAGGCCGCGACATCGGCTCGGTAGTCTTCCCGGACGCCGACATCAAGTTTTTTGTGACGGCCCCTCCGGAAGTGAGAGCCAGAAGGCGGTATTTGGAATTCAAAGAGAACGGCAAGAACGTTCCCGAGGAGGAAGTCCTGCGCTCGGTCTTGGAGAGGGACAAGAGGGACAGGGAGCGCCCGGTCGGCGCGCTCATAAAACTTCCGGAAGCGATCCCTTTGGACACCGGCGATCTCACAAGGGAAGAAGTCACAGCGAAAATCGTGGAGCACGTGAAAAAATATGAGTCCGGATCTTAGCGTAAAAATAGGCAGCGTAACCTTCAAGAACCCAGTCTGGGTCGCTTCCGGAACTTTCGGTAACGGGGAGGACCTCGAGGGCTTGGCCGATCTTAGCAAGCTCGGCGCGGTCGTCATGAAAGGCACGACGCTCAATCCCAGGGAAGGCAATCCCTTCAGCAGGATAGTGGAAACGCCGTCCGGCATCCTGAATTGCATAGGCTTGCAGAATCCCGGGCTCGACATTGTCCTGAAAGAGAAAGCGCGTTTCCTTGCGGAAAAAGGCGTGGCGGCTATCCTGAACATTTCCGGACATTCCGCGGAAGAGTACGGAGAGATGGCGGCTCGTGCGGAGGAGTGCCCGTACGTTACGGCCGTTGAGATGAACGTCTCCTGCCCCAACGTCAAGGAAGGCGGCATTACCTTCGGAACGGACGTAAAAGTTTTGGGCCCGGCTGTCACTTGCGCGCGAAAAGGTTTGAAAACGAAGCCTCTTATCGTGAAGCTCTCGCCCAATGTTACGGACATCACCGTTATGGCCAGGTGCGCCGAGGATAACGGCGCTGACGCTGTCTCTTTGATCAACACTCTGACCGGCCTGGTCATTGACACCAGAAGAAGAAGGCCGGTCTTGGGAAACATTACGGGCGGCCTTTCCGGCCCGGCCGTTCGCCCGGTGGCTGTCAGGATGGTCTGGCAGACGGCGAAGGCCGTTACTATCCCGGTCGTGGGATTGGGCGGAATAGAAAAACTCGACGACGCCTTGCAGTTCTTCATCGCGGGCGCCTCGGCCGTGCAGATCGGGACCGCGACGTTCTACGAGCCTAAGACCGCGGAAAACATCGCGGAAGGCTTGGAGCGCTACATGGCGGAAAACGGTTTCGCGTCAATTGCCGACCTGAAAGGAGATTTTTAATGGGCTTGCAGGACAGGGACTATTACCGCTACCAGAATGCCTCCAATGTAAGGGGCGGGTTCCTCGTCGGGCTGACGCCCGTCGTGAAGTGGCTGCTAATCCTGAACGTCACCGTTTTTGTGATCCAGTACTTCTGCGAGAAAGTTTTCCATGTTCCTTTCTTTGTCACGAACATTCATTACCTCGGCAACCAGATCGTCATAGAGTATTCGGAATATGAGAAGATCTTTGCTCTTTACGTCCCGTACCTGAAAAAATATTTTCTTTTCAGCCAGTATCTGACTTACCAATTCATGCACGGAGGATTCCTGCACCTTCTGTTCAACATGCTGGCCCTTTACATGTTCGGGCGCTACATCGAGCGCCAGATAGGTTCTCTGCCGTTTTTGAAGCTTTATCTTTTGGGCGGCATCTTCGCCGGCATCTGCCATCTTGTTTTTGTCAACGCTTACGGGACGCCTGTCGTCGGGGCTTCCGGCGCGATCTGCGCGGTCCTGGCGGCCTTCGCCATCATGAATCCCAACACCAAGCTGATGGTCTTTTTGGGCTTCATCCCGGTCATTATGAAAGCCAGGACCATGGTGCTCCTTTATGCTCTCTACACGCTTGTGATGGCTTTGATAGGCGGCGGGAACGTGGCGCATCTGGCGCACCTGGGCGGGCTTCTGTTCGGCTTCATGTACGTTAAGAATTTCCTCGGCTTGCGGAGGATCGTCGGTTACGCTCCCGGCGACGTTCCGAGAGACTCTTCTTTTTCGACCTTTAAAGAGCGGGCGAAAGTTTACCGCGGCGAGGAATACGAGGAAGCCAGTTACAGACCTTCTGAAAAAAGTTCCAGCGCCACGGGCGACCCTAAGCTCGACGAGATACTGGAGAGGATGCGCAAATACGGCATGCATACCTTGAGCGACGAGGACTGGAGCTACATTCAGAAAAAAAGAGACGCGAAATAAATTGATCTTTAAATAACAAAAAACTAACTTTAATTTTTGGAGGAACAATGATCTACTCACAGGAAGTCACAGAAATGTGCTGTGTAAAGAAAGGACCGAATCATGGTCCTGCTCCCATCCCGCAGGAAGGGTTGTGGACCCAGTCCAGGGAAATCAAGGACGTCAACGGTTTCACCCACGGCATCGGCTGGTGCGCTCCTCAGCAGGGCGCCTGCAAGCTTACCCTGAACGTCAAGGAAGGCGTCATCCAGGAAGCTTTGGTGGAAACTATCGGCTGCTCCGGCATGACGCACTCCGCCGCCATGGCCGCTGAAATACTTATCGGCAAGACCATTCTGGAAGCGCTGAACACCGACTTGGTCTGCGACGCCATCAACACCGCTATGCGTGAACTCTTCCTTCAGATCGTTTACGGCCGCACGCAGTCCGCTTTCTCTGAGAACGGCCTGCCCGTCGGCGCCGGTCTGGAAGACCTTGGCAAAGGCTTGAGAAGCCAGGTCGGCACGACCTATGCCACTCTTGCCAAAGGCCCCCGCTACCTTGAATTGGCCGAAGGCTACATCACCAGACTCGGCTTGGACGCGGAAGGCGAGATCATCGGCTACGAATTCGTCCATATGGGCAAGATGATGGAAATGATCAAGAAGGGCACCGAGGCTGGCGAAGCCTTGAAGAAAGCCACGAACTGCTATGGCCGTTTCGCCGAGGCCGCTAAGTACATCGACCCGCGCCACGAATAAGGAGGATTACTATGTTGTTTGAAAGTTATGAAAGACGTATCGGACAGATCACTCCTGTCTTGGAAAAATACGGTATGAAGACGCTTGAGGAAGCCAACGAGCTTTGCCTCAGCAAGGGAATAGATGTGGCCGCCATCGTTCGCGGTATCCAGCCCATCTGCTTTGAGAACGCTTGCTGGGCCTACACTCTGGGCGCCGCCATCGCCATCAAGAAAGGCTGCACGAAAGCCGCCGACGCTGCCGAAGCCATCGGCGAAGGTCTCCAGGCCTTCTGCATTCCCGGTTCCGTCGCCGACGACCGCAAGGTCGGCCTTGGCCACGGCAACCTGGGCGCCATGCTGCTCAGGGAAGAGACGAAGTGTTTCGCTTTCTTAGCCGGCCATGAAAGCTTCGCGGCCGCGGAAGGCGCCATCGGCATCGCCAAGTCCGCCAACAAAGTGAGAAAAGAGCCCTTGCGCGTTATCCTGAACGGTCTCGGCAAAGACGCGGCCTTCATCATTTCCCGCATCAACGGCTTCACCTACGTCCAGACCAAATTCGACTACGCCACTGGCAAGCTCTCTATCGTAAAAGAGACTCCGTACTCCCAGGGCGAGCGCGGCAAAGTCCGTTGCTACGGCGCCGACGACGTCAGGGAAGGCGTGGCCATCATGCATCATGAGAAAGTGGACGTCTCCATCACCGGCAACTCCACGAACCCCACCCGCTTCCAGCATCCTGTGGCCGGCACTTACAAGAAAGAGTGCGTCGAGCAGGGCAAGAAGTACTTCTCAGTCGCAAGCGGCGGCGGCACGGGCCGCACCCTGCATCCGGATAATATGGCCGCCGGCCCCGCCTCCTACGGCATGACCGACACCATGGGCCGCATGCACAGCGACGCCCAGTTTGCCGGCTCCTCTTCCGTTCCGGCCCACGTTGAGATGATGGGCTTGATCGGCATGGGCAACAACCCCATGGTCGGTGCGACCGTGGCTGTGGCCGTTGCTGTGGAAGAAGCCTCCAAGTAACAAAAAGAATGGCGGCGGGATCTTTCCCGCCGCCCCCTCTGAGACTATGAAAAAGCTGATCCTTCTGTCGATTTTAATTTTTCTCTTTACGCCGTTTCTTGCCTTATCCGACAGCGGCGTGACTGAGGAGACTGTCCAGGCTCTCCTTCGTGACATGGGCGACTATGGGGAAGCCAACCTGCCAATTGAAACGCAAAAGGCCTTGGCTTTTGTTAAGGGCTCCAAAGCGGAGGGGTCTGCTTTTTTCATTAAGTTGGAAAGCAATTATTACTGCGTCTTCTCGCCGGAACTTCTGGTCGGCAATTCCAACATTACGATAAAGGATCTCAAAAAAGAAAAAGTTAAACCGGAGGGTATGGAATGCTCTTCGGACGGCAGGTTAGTGCGTTTGAAACTTGCGGACAGGCCTTTGGAGCACATGAAAATGGCCAATCTGAGAGCCGGTGATACCGCAAGCCTTGTGGACCTTGATTTTGAAAAAGAGAAGTTCACGATGTACAAGGTCGGCATCGCAAGGAGAGGCGAAGCCAGGCTTGATTTCAAGGAACTGCTGCCTCCGGAATTTTCCAATCATCTTGTTTTTGACGATGACGGGAAGATCTTCGGGCTTGTTTACAACAGGGTCCAAAAAAACATCGGAGATCTGGCCTCCAATACCAACCGCCATGTCATGAGCTGCATTACAAGCGTATCCGGAGTAGAGGAAGCCAAATGGGAACCGTCGGTGAAATCTTTTGTCCCGGAATGCGGTCGTGTGCAGAAGAAGGAAGACAGGCTTTTCCAGGCTTCGTTTTTAGCCTGGCAGTGGATGCATGTGACTGTCTTCGGCCCTGTCAAGACTACCGACGTAGTGAGGGCGGAAGCTTTGCTCTCCTGGGCCGAGAACCACAACAAGCTGGCAGACAAGATCTCCGCGGAGACCGAAAAAGCCAAAAACAAAAAAGGCGGATACTCCAAAGAGATCATAGAAGCCATTAAAAAGGACGCCAACGAATTTAAAGCGGCGATAACGAAAGCTATGAACCCGGAAAAGGTTGAGGAAGAATACCAATTCATGCAGAAAGCTTTCAAAGAGCGCAATAAGCTCGCCGAAGAAAACAAAGCCACGCTTTTGAAAGGCATAGATTACATGGCTGACCACGTCGCCTCTAGTCTGAAGCCAAAGAAATAGAAAATATCATTTCAAGAACAAGGAGTAGCATATGAAAAAACTTCTTCTTTTGTCTTTCCTTCTGACAGGACTTTTGCAGGCGGCAGAACCGACCTCCTGCACACCGGTCCCTCAGAGCTACGACCCAAACTACTGGTGGATGATCCGTCACAAAGCGAAACTGGAGGATATCAAGGAACGCGGTGATTCAATCGAGGTCGTCTTTGTCGGCGACTCCATCACCCACAACTACGAATCAGTCGGGCTCAGCGTCTGGAACAAGCATTTCAACGGCAATCCCTACAACACCCTGAACCTCGGTTACGGCGGCGACCAGACCCAGAACGTCCTCTACCGCATCCAGGACGGCGAATTCGACGGCTACAAGGCGAAAGCCATCGTATTGATGATCGGCACCAACAACTCCGGCCAGTACGGCTACGACGAGCCGCCCGGAGATGTCATCATAGGCATCAAGAAGGTTCTGGAAGGCATACAGGCGAAGCAGCCGCAGGCCAAGATCATTCTCTGCTCCATTTCTCCCAGAGGCGGCTCCAAGAGCGACACCCTGAGAGTGAGGAACGATTTCATCAACGAGGAGATCATCAAGTTCGCGGACGGTGTAAATATCATTTGGTGCGACTGGGGTAACCAAATGCTGGACGCTGACGGCAGGCTCTCGACCAACATGTGCAACGACCTTTTACACCCCACGGTCAAGGGCTATGAGATCTGGGTTAAAAATGTTCTGCCGCTTCTCGATCAGATCGTTCATCCCGACACCACCCCCTCCTGCGCCATCCCGAAAGTCAGGAAGGAAAAGACCTGGTGGACGGCCATCGGCGTCAGAAGAAACGAGATAATGAACGGCGACGCCTCCATAAGGGACGTGGTCTTCCTGGGCGATTCCCAGCTGGAAGGCTTCTACAGTGTTGACAGCGCCAAGAGGAAAGAGATCCTGGCGAACAAGAGCGACTTTAATCTGACTTTCAAGAATGATCTTGTCCAGAACGTTCTGTGGCGCGCTAAATACGGCGAACTGCACAGCTTCACCGCCAGGGCGATAATCATCGCCGCCGGCAACGCCAACACCAACGACGCTCCGGAGAATGTGGCGGCCGGTATCGAAGCACTCGTCAGGGGCGCGCGCGAGCGCCAGAAAAACGCCAGGTTAGTCATTACCCCGATTCTTCCCATGGGCCGTGAGAAAGATTCCGCGCTGCGCAAATGGGTGGAAGCGGTCAATGCTCTCGTAAAGGAAATATCGGTCAACAACATTTTCTTCGTGGATCCCACTGATGACCTTCTCGATGAAAACGGAACGCTTCCTGAGGAATTCTCCAAAGACGGCGTGACGCTCACCAAGGAAGGCTACGACGTCTGGGGCGACTGCCTAGGAAAGTGGATCAAGTCGCATCTTTGATCGATAACGGTTAATTGGAAATTTTGAGGAGCACATAAAATGAAAAAAAGCCTTTTACTTCTGACGCTTCTAGTGGCTGCCGGTTCCCTTTTCGGCTCCATCAGAGCCATCACCCCGGTGCCGCAGAGCACCAGTCCTTCTTACTGGTGGTATCAGCGTTTCCTTTATGACAAGGAATATGTCCAGGAGAACGAAGTGCCGCTTATGTTCGTCGGCGACTCCATCACCGAGCTTTGGATGGTGGACGGCAGGGGACTGAGCGTTCTCAACAAATATTTTACGAAAGCGCCCTACAACGCCTTGGTGGCCGGCTACAGCGCCGACAGGACGGAGCACGTCATCTGGAGGATGGAGAACGGAGAGTTGGACGGCAGCAAGCCTAAAGCCGTCTGCCTCATGATCGGCACCAACAACACCTGGCATTATGACGAATCCCAGGAAGCGCCCTGCGACACGGTGCTGGGCATCCGTTCCTGCATCGACTCCATAAGAGCCAAGGCGCCCAAGGCCAAGATCTTTTTGTTCGCCATCCTGCCCTGCGGCCGCAACGGCAACGATCCCAGGAGAGCGAGGAACGCCATCGTCAACGACGCTATGCGCGATCTTTGCGACGGCGAGAACGTCGTTTTCTGTGAGATCAACAACCAGGTCATGGACTGCAACGGCTACTACGGCGAGGACGTTTCCTACGACGGCGTGCACCTCTCCACCCCCGGCTATCAGATCTGGGCCAAGAACCTTTTGAAGCTTCTGCAGCCGATCTTCTATCCCGATGAAACGCCGGAATATTCCCGTCCGCTTTCCAAGGCCGGCGAGGCCTGGTGGGTTGAGCGCCTTTACCAGACGCGCTGCGCCACCGCCAGCATTGTTTCCACGCGCCCCTCTATTACCTTTTACGGCGATGATCTGGCCCAGGGCTGGGAAGAGGAAGGACAGGAGGCTATGGCGGAGTATTTCAGCCGCCGTAAGACCGTGAACTGCGGCTTTGACAGCGATTCCTTGGGGCAGCTTATCTGGCGCGCCAAATACGCCAATTTGTCCGGCATGAAGACCTACAATCTTGTGCTCCAGGCCGGCCTTATCGACACCGGGATCACGGAAGAGGAATTCCTGGACGGATACGCCGCGCTCTTTTCGGAATGCCGCGCCGCCCAGCCCAACGCCAGGATAATCGTTATGGGGCTTCCTCCCAGAGGACTGACGGCTGATGATCCCATGAGGGCGCGCATTGCCAAGATAAACGAGGGCCTGAAGGCTTTCGCAAACGGCGAGAATGTCTTTTATGTTGACTGCAACGATCAGCTCGTTGACAGCGCCGGCAATTTGCATTCGGACATTTCCCCCGACCAGATCCATTTCACTGCCAAGGCCTACGACATTTGGGCCAAGGCGCTTCTTGACGTCTTGAAATAAAATATGAAATTAAAATTAGGATTGATATTTATGTTGACGGCTGTTTCCGCTCTTGCTGGAGATATTCTTTTCACCACCCCTACTCCCAGAGACCTTGACTCCAATTCCTGGTGGAACACCAGGAGAGCGATGAAGCAGAAGGAAATAAAGGAGAAGGGTGACGTGAGGGTCCTCTTCTACGGCGACTCCATCACGGAGCAGTGGGAAATAGAAGGCTGCGGCAAGAAAGTCTGGGACGCGCATTTCGCCGAGGGTCCCTACAAAGCCATCGAGTTCGGCTACGGCGGAGACAGCACCCACCATCTTCTCTACCGTCTGGAACACGGCGAGATGGACAACCTCGACCCCGACGTCGTCATTTTGCAGATCGGCACCAACAACAGCTGGAACCAGCCGGAGTATCCCGCTATGGATTCCGTACTCGGCGTAAAGGCGGTGCTCGACAAACTGAGAAGCAAATTCTATATCTCGCGCATTGTTCTGTGCGCCATTCCGCCCTGCGGCAGGGACAAAAACGATCCCAGGCGCGTAAAGAACGACGCCATCAACGCCGAAATGATCAAGATGGCCGATCATCACACGGTCTTCTGGCTGGACTGGGCCAAGGACTTCGTCAACGAGGAAGGCGTCCTGGACAAGAATTTCTTCCCGGATTACGTGCATCCGAGCGAAGCGGGCTTCCAGGCCTGGTATGAGAAGCTGAAACCGATCCTGGACGAATTCCGCTATACAAAAGGCACTCCGGAAACGGCCGCGGCCCAGACCAAGAGCGAGCAGGGCTGGTGGATGCAGCGCATGCGTGAAAGGCGCACGCAGATCCTCCAGAAGGAAGACCGCAAGTTCGATCTAGTCATGCTGGGCGATTCCATCACCCACATGTGGGAATGGGACAGCAACGGAAAATCCGTCGCCGACGAATTCTTCTCCAAGTATTCCATCCTGAACTGCGGCTACGGCGGCGACTGGACGCAGAACCTTCTGTGGCGCGTCCGCTACGGCGAACTTGACAACTACGAGGCCAAGCTCATAACCGTTCTCATCGGCACGAACAATCACAAGGCCACCAAAGAGGAAGTGGCGTCCGCCATCAAGCTGATCCTCGATGAAATAAGAGCAAGGCAGCCCAAAGCCAAGATCCTTCTGCACGCCATCTTCCCCTGCAACGAGAAGCCCGACGATTCCATCAGGATAAAGAACGACGAGACCAACGAGCTGATCAAGAAGTACGCGGACGGGGAGAACATCATCTGGTTCGACATCAACAAAAAGCTGATGAACGAAGACGGAACCATCAGCAAAGACATGTTCCCGGACTACCTGCATCCTTCCCCCAAGGGCTACCGCGTCTGGGCGGAAGAACTGAAACCCTATGTTGAAAAATATTGCGAGGAATGATCATGAAAAAAATCTCTGCTTTTCTTTTCGCTGCTCTTTTGGCTTCCTATACTTTCGCCATGGGCGTCGTGCCGGCCATGACGCCGTCTCCCCAGAGCACGGATTCCAACTACTGGTGGTGCCTTAAACACAATGGCAAGCTCAACGAAATAAAGGAGCGCGGTGGCGACGTGCAGGTCGCTTTTTACGGCGACTCCATCACGGAACTTTGGGAATGGGAAGACCGCGGAAAAGCCATCTGGGAAGAGCAGTTTGTAAAAGGCCCCTACAAGGGCATCTGCTTCGGCTACAGCGCCGACTGCACGCAAAATCTGATGTGGAGGCTGGACAACGGGGAAATGGACGGCCTTGATCCGAAAGTCGTCGTGGTCCAGATCGGCACAAACAACAGCTGGCTCCATCCCGAGTATCCCGCCGCTGACACGATCCTCGCGATCTCTGCCATCCTGCAGCAGATCAGGAACAAATTCTCTGACGCCAAGATCATCCTGTGCCCGATCCCACCCTGCGGCGAACTGCCGGATGATCCGAGGAGAATTAAGAACGCCGTCGTCAACAAGGAGATCAAGAAAATGGCGGACGGCAACGATATCGTTTGGCTCGACTGGTCTTATCCTCTCCTGAAGGCGGACGGCAAGGTCGATCAGACGCTTTTCTACGACTTCGTCCATCCCACCAAGGAAGGGTACGAAAAATGGTTCCAGGCCCTGAAGCCGCTCCTTGACGAATTCCTCACTCCGAGAAAAGAACCTGAGGCCGTCACTCCCGAGTCGAAGCTTAACGAGGAATGGTGGAGGAAGCGCCTCTTCGAGCACCGCGTGAAGATCTGTGCCAACACGAACAATTATTTCGATCTGGTCTTGTGCGGCGACTCCATTACCCACGGCTGGGAAGGCTGGGGGAAACCTGTTTTCGAGGAGTATTTCTCCAACTATAAAACTTTGAACCTCGGATACGGCGGCGACAAGACCCAGCACCTGCTCTGGAGAGTGCAGAACGGCGAACTGGACGGTTACAAGGCTAAAGTCGTCGCCATCATGATCGGCACCAACAACGTCGAGGATCCCGCTGAGGACGTGGCGGCAGGCATCAAGGCCTGTCTCGACGTCATCAGGGAAAAACAGCCCGAAGCCAAGCTCCTTCTCATGCCGATCTTCCCCAGGGATAAGGCCCCCACTAACGAAAGAAGGGTGAAGAACGGGCGTGTCAACGAGATCATCAAGAATTACGCCGACGGCGAAAAGATTATTTGGCTCGACTTCAACAAACAGCTTATGCAAGAAGACGGAACGCTTTCCGAGGAGGTCTTCCCGGATCTTCTGCATCCGAATGAAAAAGGTTACCGCGTCTGGGCGGAAGCCTTGAAACCTTTCATAGAAAACAACTAACAATCAAAAGGAGAACAGATATGAAAAAACTCCTTATGCTTCCGATCCTGCTGGGGTGCGCCTTGGCGTTCGCGGCTCCCGATTCTTGCGATCCGGAGATCCACAATTATTCCGGCTGGATGGAACGTCATAATTCAAAACTCAAATTCATCCAGCAGTACAGTTCCGAGATCCAGATCGCGTTTTTCGGCGACTCCATCACGCACTTCTTTGAAGACACGGGTAAAACTGTTTGGAACCAGTATTTCAACGGCACGCCTTACCGGGCCTTGAACTGCGGCTACGGCGGCGACCTTACCCAGCACGTCTTGTGGCGCATGCTCAACGGCGAATTGGATGGCTATCATGCAAAAGCTCTCGTTTTGATGATCGGCACCAACAACGCCGGCGCCAACACGGTCTATAGGGAACCGCAGGGCGACACCGTCCTGGGCATCAAGAAGTGCGTGGAGCTCATGCAGGAGAAGCAGCCGGACGCCGTGGTGATCCTCTGCTCGATCTCTCCGAGAGGCACGGACAAGAACGACGGTTACAGGAAGCGCAATGATGTCGTCAACAAGGAGCTCGAAAAGTTCTGCGACGGAAAAAAAGTCATTTGGTGCGACTGGGGTCCCCAGATGCTGGAGCCGGACGAGACTCTGCCCGTGGAAATGTGCTCCACCGACTATCTGCATCCTACCGTGAAAGGCTACAAGATCTGGGTGAAGAACCTTCTGCCTCTGTTCGCCAGCATCATCGATCCTAAGGATCCTTCTTCCTGCCTGGTTCCGTCCATAAAGACGGAAAGGGAATGGTGGGACGCGATCGCGGCCGCTAGGGGAGACGTCAGTGACAAAAACGTCGCTTTCCTGGGCGACTCTTTCCTGGAGGGTTTCTACAGCGTGGCTCCTGACGCCAGGAAGGACCTCCTTGGCGACAAGAGCGAACTTAACCTGACCTTCCAGGGCGACCTTTTGCAGAATGTTTTGTGGCGCGCGAAGAATGGCGAACTGAACGGATTCGCGGCTGACGATCTGATCGTCTGCGCCGGGAACGCCAACACCAACAGGACGCCCGTGGAAGTTGCCGCCGGCATCACGACTCTTGTGGAAGCGGCGAAGGATAAGCAGAAAAAGGCCAAGATACTTTTGACTCCGATACTTCCCATGGGCAGGGAGAAAGATTCCGCCCTGAGAAAGTGGGCCGAAGAGACTAACGAACTCTTAAGGGGCATAGAAAAAGACGGCGTTAAGATCGTCGATCCCGCAAGCGTTTTGCTTGATGAAGCCGGCAACCTTCCCGAAAAGTACTCAGCTGACGGAGTCAGCCTGACCAAGGAAGGCTACGAAGCTTGGGGAGCCCTTTTAAAATCCAATCTTTAAGGCTCAGCCAATAGGAGAACTTATATGAAAAAGATATTTTTGCTTTTAGTTGTTTTGCTGTCGGGCGAGCTTATGGCCGGCGTCAGAGCGGCCACCCCGACGCCTCAGAGCACGGATCCCTCCTCCTGGTGGTGCCAGCGCTTTGAGAAAAAATGCATCGATCTGAAAGAGAAAGGCGCTCCTCTTCTTCTTATCGGCGACGACGTCACCCAGATGTGGGAGGAAAACGGCAAGGGCTTGCAGCCCTTCAGGGCGTACCTTCAGAAAGAACCCATGAGCGCCGTTGACATCGGTTACACCGGCGACAGGACGGAGAACGTTCTCTGGCGTCTCCAGAACGGCGAACTGGACGGCTACGAGCCGCCCAAGGCCGCCCTTATCATGGTCGGCGCCAACAATACGCTTGATTTCACAGAGGACGAGGAGCCGCCCTGCGACACCATACTTGGCATCCGCAGCATAATCGACACCATAAAGGAACGCTGCCCGGATACGAAGATCTTCGTCTTCTCGATACTTCCCTGCGGACGCACTCCGAACGATCAGAGAAGGACCAGGAACTTCAACGTGAACGCTGCCCTGAGCCGCCTCTGCGAGCCGCTTGGCGCGACCTACTACGAGATCAACAGCCAGGTCATGGACATCGACGGCAATTTCGGCGAAGATTTTTCTTACGACGGAATACACCTGAACACCAAGGGCTACAAGGTCTGGGTCAAAAACATCACGAAGCTTCTGACCCCCATCTTCTTCCCGGAAGAAACGCCTAGCTACAAGCTGCCTGTTTCCCGATTCGGCGAACCCTGGTGGTATGAGAGAGTTTTCGCGATCAGGTCCGCCATAGGCACGACCACCACCCGTCCCAATGTTGTTTTATTGGGCGACGATCTGGCCAAAGGCTGGGAAGACCAGGGCGCCGAGGCCGCGAAAGAGTGTTTCGGTTCCCGCCGCGTGAACAACGCCGGCATAGAAGGCGATTCTCTTGCCCAGATCATCTGGCGCGCCAGGTACAGCTGTCTTTCCGCTTTCCGTCCCGCGCTCGTCGTTCTGCAGGCCGGCCTTGTGGATTCCGAGATCTCCGCGGAGGAATTCATTGACGCCTATCAGGAACTTGCAAAGGAAGCAAGGGCCAAGCAGACGGCTTCCAAGATCATCATCATGGCTGTGCCTCCCAGAGGCGCTTCTCCGGATGATCCTATGAGGGCCAGAATAGAGGCGATCAATGAAGGGCTTGAGAAGCTGGCCACCAATGACAAGACCTTCTTCGTCAATTGCAACGAGGCGCTTTTGGAACCGGACGGAACGCTCTCTCCTGAAATGTCCCCCGACCAGATCCACTTCAGCGCCGAGGCTTACGAGATCTGGGGCCGGGCCATCCAAGAGATCCTCAACAAATAACAGCGCTGATGAAGATCCTGGTCGTCAATTGGCGCTGCATCAAAAACCCTGAAGCGGGCGGCGCGGAGATCCATATGCATGAGATCTTCCGCCGCGTCGCTTCCATGGGGCATGACGTTACGCTCGTGGCGCACGCCTACAAGGGCGCTCCCAAAGAGGAGGTCATCGACGGCATTAAAACTATCAGGATCGGCAACCGGTATTTGTTTCATTACGCTTTCAAGCATTATTACAAGAAGCATCTCAAGGGATTATTCGACATCGTCGTGGACGACATCTCGAAGATCCCGCTTTTCACGCCGCAGTACGTCATTGAACCGCTGGTCGGCATCTCTCTTCACATCCACGGCAAGACGCTCTACAAGGAGCTTCCCAAGCTTGTCGCGGACTACATCATAAAAAGGGAATTAAGGATCCCGGAAGTTTACAAAGGGAAACTTATTTTCGCCGACTCTCCCAGCGCCCGCGACGAACTGATCAGAATGGGACACTCCGCGGACAGAACGGCGCTCTTGTACGCCGGCATCGACCACGAGCTTTTCAAAAACAACACGGCCCCAAAAAGCGATACTCCGCTCATCAGCTACATCGGAAGATTGAAACGCTACAAGCAGGTCGATCTTATCGTAAAAGCCATGCCGCTGATCTTGAAGGAATTTCCCGACGCCGTGCTTGAAATAGGCGGAAAAGGGGACGACCTTACCAACATCGAAGCGGCGGTCAAAGAATTGCATCTGGAAAACAACGTGAAGTTCCTGGGCTTCCTTTCCGAAGAGGAGAAAGCCAGAGCCATGTCCAGGGCGACCGTCACCGCCACCATGGCGCAGAAAGAAGGCTGGGGCATAACCGTCATTGAATCCAACGCCGCGGGAACGCCCGTGGTGGGCTCAAACGTCCAGGGTCTGAGGGATTCCATCGTGGACGGCAAGACCGGGCTTCTGGTCGAACCGGGCAGCAGTTCTGACCTGGCTCAAAAGATCATTTCGCTCCTGAAGGACAAAGAGCGCCTCCAAAAGATGGAAGCGGAAGCCAAAGCCTGGGCCGCCACTTTTACCTGGGAAAGATCGGCGGAAGAGTTTATAGAGGCGGCGAAATCTGAGATCGCCGCCAATTCTAAATGAAATTAAAAGACCACAGAGTGATCCTGAACGCCCAGCGGGCGTCTTATCCAACCGACCCTCCCTTCGGCCCGGAGGGCAACGCGCTCTATCAGAGCGTCGCGGAGCTTATCAAAACGGCTTATCCCGCTTCCGACGGCAATTATCTCGGCGCCTTGATAAAGCCCGGCGACAAGGTCGTAATTAAGCCGAACGTGGTCAAAGCTTCCCATGAAAGGAAAGAGGAAGAATGGGAACAAGTCGTAACGCACGGCGCCGTTGTCAGGGCGGTCATCGATCATGTGCTTGCCGCCCTGAAAGGGGAGGGCGAAGTTATAGTCGCCGAGGCGCCCCAGACCGACACGCCGTTTAATGTCGCGATGGAACGCTGCGGTATCAAAGCCGTCGTCGATCATTATCAGAACGCAACGTCAGTAAAAGTTACGCTCCTCGACTTAAGGAAGGAGGAGTGGGTAGCCAAAGACGGCATCGTGGTAAAAAGAACGGAACTGCCGGGCGACCCCCTCGGATACAAAGAGATCGATCTGGGCGATAAGAGCGCCTTTTGTGAAGTTGAAAATTCCCAGGCGCCTTTTTACGGCGCGGACTACGACATAGAAAAAACGGCCGAGCATCACAGCGGAGGCCGCCACGAATATCTCATCTCCAATACTATTTTGGAGTGCGACGTTCTTATAAACCTTCCGAAACTGAAGACGCACAAGAAGACCGGCATGACCTGCGCCATGAAGAATCTGGTCGGCGTCAACGGCGACAAGAACTATCTTCCGCATTACCGCCTGGGCGATCCGGCTTCCGGCGGCGACCAGTTCTCAAAGCATGATCTCAAAACGGCTAGCGAAAGAAAGCTTGTGACGATCTGGAAAAAAGCCATGTACCGTCTGCCGGGCTTTGTGAACGAATGCTTCCGCCCCGTGAAGGCCTTCATGCGGCTTTTCTACGGCGATACGAAAAACACAGTGCGCAGCGGCAACTGGTACGGCAACGACACCTGCTGGCGCATGGTCTGGGACCTTAACAAAGCCTTTTTGACTTTTGCCAAAGCGAGAAGTTACCTGACCATCGTGGACGCTATAGCGGCGGGGGAGGGCGACGGCCCTCTGGCGCCCGACAGGAAAGACTGCGGCTGGCTGGCCATGGGTGAGGACCCGCAGGCCATAGACCGCGTTCTTAGCGAGTTTATGGGTTTCGACCCTGAAAAGATGGGCTTCCTCAAAAGGCCTTTGGAAGATGAGGCCGCGGTCCCCGAAGTCGTCTTCGTCAGCGAAGAAGCCAAAACACAGATACTAAATACGCCGCCCTTCGAACCGCACTTCGGCTGGAAGGGCCATATAGAACTTCCCAAAGATGCCAAAAAAGTTCTATAATTAGTTAGAGGATGAAAAAACCTAAAAATTAAAGGAGGACTAAAGATGAAAAGAGCAATTTTGTTTTTAGCTGTTTTGCTAAGCGTTTTCATCTGCCAGGCCAAAGAATACGCCAGCGCTTCCGACTGGCCCTGCGAAGTGAAGACAAGCGAATCGGTCTTCCAGATCTTTGAGCCCAGTGTTGAACTTTTTGCCGGCAACAATCTCAAGATCCGTTCCGCCGTCTCGATCCAGAAGGCCGTCGCCACGACCAACGAGCCAATTTACGGCGCGCTTTGGATCACGGCTCTTTCCAGCAACGACACGGTCAACCGCAAGGTCGTCTGCGACAGCTTAAGAGTGGCCAAGTTCAAATGCCCGGACGCGGAGGATATGGAGATCTCCTACGCCGCCGATCTGCAGAACGCTCTTAAGACTGTGGAAATGACCTTCGACCTCGACTATGTTTTGCGCCTTGAAAAGGAAGAGGCCGCCCAGACAAGGAACGAGGCTGAGCTTATGAACGATCCTCCCAAGATCCTCTGCGTCACCAACGCGACGGTCCTGGTCGAGATCGACGGCGCTCCCATCATGCGCAGCCTCGACAACGACGGGAAATACGAAGCGGTCGCCAACACGCCTTTCTGCCTGGTCTTCGACACCAAGAAGAACTGCTACTACCTGAAGGGCGCCAACTATTGGCTCACCTCTCCCAATCTTCAGAGCGACTGGTGCGTTGTTTCCAACGTGCCGGACGACGTGAAAACTTACGGCGAATCCCTGAACTTGACGGACGAGGAGAAGGAAGGCTTCAAGGACGCCATCAGTTCCGGCGTTCCGAAAGTCATCGTGGTCACGGAGCCCACGGAACTCATCAGCATCGACGGCACTCCCAAGTACAAAAACGTCGAAGGCACCGACATCATGTACGCGGAGAACACGGAGAACGATCTCTTCTACTGCGCTGCGGATGAAAAGCTTTACGTTCTGCTCTCCGGCCGCTGGTACGCCCATCAGCAGGACGATACCTGGGAATACGTAGCGCCCGACAAACTTCCCTCCGGCTTCTACAAGATGAACTCCAGGAACTCTAAGGAAAGCGTCCTGCCTCACATCAAGGGCACTCCCGAGGCGAAAGAGGCCGTGGCTGACACTTACGTTCCGCAGACTGTGAAAGTCGCCCGCAAGGCCGAGGAAGTTCCGGAAGTCGTTTACGACGGCACTCCCCAGTTCAAGGAGATCCCAGAGGCTTATCCGGTGGCTTACGCCGTCAATACGCCGCATGACATCATCCGCGTCAACGACCGCTACTATCTCTGTGAAGACGCCATCTGGTATGAATCCGCTGATCCTGTCACCGGTTGGAAAGTCTGTATCAACGTTCCGGGCGTCATCTATTCGATCCCTCCTGCGTATCCTGTTTACCACGTGCGCTACGTCAGAGTTTACAACTACACTCCGGAATATGTTTACGTCGGCTACTATCCCGGATATGTCGGCTGCTTTGTGGATCGCGGCGTAGTCGTTTACGGCACGGGCTACCGCTACGCTCCCTGGATCGGCACTTACTATTATCCCTGGCCGGCCACTTTCGGTTTCGGCGTTTCCTACAGCTTAGGCTTCGGATGGGGCTTCAATATCAGCTGGGGCGCGCCTATGGGCTGGGTAGGCTTCGGCTTCTGCTGGAGCAACTACCGCTGGGGCTGGCATCATCACCCCCATTGGCACGGCGGACACGGCCACTGGTGGGGCAGAGGCTGCGGCCCTTGGGACCATCACCATGTCTACCGTCGTCACGGCCACGGCTGCAGCGACAGGTATCATCACGGAAAGCACTGCCCGGGCGGCAAACCCGCTCCCGGACAGCCGGCGAAGAAAGCCCCTGCCGGACGCTACCTTGTTGACGAGCCTGTCAAGAGCGCCAACCGTCCCGGCACGCCGGCCAATTCCCGCATGGCCAGGCAGAATGTCGGCAGTCCTCTCCAGACCGGTCTGAGAGCCGATAAGAACGGCAATATTTACACCGGAAGTTCCAGGACTGGAGCGACCCGCGATTCCGGCAGCCGAGTCGGCACGCCCGTTGGCGGCTCCTCCCGAGTTGGAACGAGCGCCGGCACCGGATCCTCCAGAGTCGGCACTACCGTAGGCAGCGGCTCTTCCAGAGTCGGCACTCCCAGCACCGGCTCCTCCAGAGTCGGAACGACCGTCGGCACAGGCTCCAGCCGAGTTGGCACTTCCACCGGCACCGGCTCATCCAGAGTCGGTACAAGCGCCGGAACAGGCTCCAGCAGGGTTGGAACGAGCGTTGGCACCGGTTCCAGCCGAGTCGGCACTTCCACCGGCAGCTCCACCATCCCGACGGCCGGCAGAGTTGGCTCTTCCGTCAGCAGCGGCACCGGCACGAGAGTCGGTACGTCCACCGGCAGCTCGACGATTCCGACGGCTGGCAGAGTCGGCACTTCCACCGGCACAGGCTCCAGCAGAACCGGCACTTCCACCGGCAGCGGCAGCACTACCAGGAGAGTTAACAATCCCAGCACCATCCGCACCGGAACGGGCAGCGGCACGCGCTCCGGCAGCGGCTCGACCATTCGCACCGGCACCGGCAGCGGAGTAAGGTCCTCCTTCTCCAATCCCGTTTCCAGCGGCGCGGCCAGAAGCGCTTCTTCTATCGGATCCGGCGCTGTCCGCACGACTCCTTCCATCGGCAGCGGAGCCCGCATGGGTTCTTCTATTGGCGGCGGAGCAGTCAGATCTGGCGCTTCCATGGGTGGCGCTGTTAGATCTGGCGCATCCATGGGCGGCGGTGCGGCGAGAGCCGGAGCCGGCGCTCGCATGGGTGGCGGCGGCGGCGCCCGCATGGGCGGCGGAGGAGGCCGCGGAGGCCGCAGGTGACATCACTGCAAAAAAAGGCTCCCTTTTTGGGAGCCTTTTTTTATTTTATTTTTCGCTAAAGTTGACGGGCGGTCCCTTCGTTCACGGACTACGCGCGCCTGGCCTTGATTTGCTTCCTCCGTGAGCGGGGGGTATGTGCTTTTTTCGCGTATGTGTTTTAAAGCTTAGTGAAAGCTTGCGCTAGTCCGAGTGCTGCAGGTGATTCCCGTCAACTTTAGTGGACGGCTTGTGCACCGGCCTATACTTGCGCTGCCCTTTCGATTCCGGCTTCTTGTCTTTGTAGATCTGATCATCCCTTACCAGCATCGGGTCGAACCAGAAGGATTTTTGCGCTTCGCCGCCGTCAAGATTAACGGTCTCCAGACGCAGGATGTCAACGTTGCTTACGTCGATGTCGAAATTGTGGGCACTGTCGTTCTTGGTCTTGCCGCTCCAGATCTTTTTGTCGTCGCCGTAAACTTCATATTGGACGTTGCCCTTCTTGCCGCGCTCCATGCCGAATTTGCCCTTGAAACGCTTCCAGCCTTTGCCGAGGTGGTAGATGTAGTAGGTGGGGGCCTGGGCGGTCAGACAGTCGCTGTAAACGGCGTCCCTGGCGGCGCCGGACTTTGCTTCCGGCTTGTCAAGGCTTTTGCTCTTGGCTTTGTCCCACTTGATGTAGGCGAGGTAAACGTTCGTGACGTCCATATCGACATCTTCTATCATGATGGGCTTCGGACGTTCGCCGTGCAAACTCATGAAGAACGCCCACTCGTTGGTCGTGAAGAACTCTTTCCTGACGTCGTGGCCGGAATGAACAGAAAGCCGGTCGATGAAGAAGTTGATCTTCTCGTTCTGGGAGTTGAGAGGCGGATGAGAGATCTGGTGGAAATCGCGGAAGGCTTTCTTAACGTTGTCCCAGCCGAGCAATTCGCCCATGTCCCACATCTTCTGCGCGTACTGCCAGGGGCCCATGGGGTAGCCGTCGTCCTTTTCATCCTTAACGGCTTTCGCAAACCAGCGGTGGCCGTTGGGCGTAGGGCCGGACCACTTCAGGTCGTCCACGGTGAGGCCCGGAGCTTCCACGGCGTACATCTGCATCAAAGCGTGCGTGTACTGGTGGGCTGCCGGGGACCAGAGGGAGTTGTTGTAGTTGTGCGCGCCTTCGTGGACGAAGACACCGGAGACCAAGTTTTCCTTGGCGTGGCGCCAATTGTCGGAGTAGAATCCCGGCGTGACGAGGATCGGGCAGCCGGACCAGCCGCCGGCTCGAATAGACCAGTGGATAGGAGTCCAGATGGGGAACATCTCCTCCGCGCCGGGAGGCGCCCAGCCAGTCAGGTCTTTCATGGCGGCGAAAGCCATTTCCGTATTTTGGACCATGGCCTGCACGACGGACGGGCCGCCCACCCTGCTCAGAATGTCCTTGTACATCGGAAGGATCACGTATTTGCCGCGGAATATTGTCACTTCGCGGTTTTCCTCAAAGCTTAGGTTGTCGAAGAAGACTTTGCCTTTGCTCATGCCGCCCTGGTTGTCCTCGATGTCGAGGTCGCCCAAACGGCAGACGATCTTGACCTCGTGCGTGTTGCCGGTCATGACGTCAACTTTGTATTCGCGCCAGCCGGCGTTCGGGTCGGAGCCGACGGCGGGGCCGGTCTCGCTCTTGGCGTTGATATATCCGCCGATCGTCGCCATGCAGTATTCGCTGTCGCCGGAAACGCCGCTGCACCTGATGAATCCTTTCAAGACGTAAGGTGTGAAAGGCTTCACTTTGATCACCTGGAACCAGTAGGCGTTGCAGAGATCCTTGGAAGCGATGGAAATGCAGGGCGAGCTGCCCATGCCCTGGTCTTTCTCATACGTGAATACTGCGCTGCCTGACGATCCCCAGAAATCGGGGACGTCGCTGCCGGAATTGAAATTGCCGTTGCGCAAGCCGACCTGGTTGAACTGCATGACGCGCTCAGGGCTGCATTTGCCTTTCGGACTGACCATGACGGCCCTGACTTTGGCCGAGTCGTGCAGAACGATGTCGCCGGTGTACAGCTGAGAGTCCGCGTTAGCCGGGCTGGAGTCTAGGGTGTAGCGGATGGTGGAGCCGTCGGTCGGCATGGCGAAGATCACTCTGGTCGATCCGATGAAATATTCGTCGCCGGCAATGATCTGAGGCGGCATGGGCGGAAGATCCGCGCGCTCCAAGGGAGCCAGGTTCGTTATGGTCGTGGAGTTCCAATTATTGCTGGTGGCCTTCATGAAATAGCGGTAAGCCACTTCCGCGGGAGTCGGAACAGCATAGGCGGAATTTACCGCCAGAACGAAAAGGAGAGCCCCTATTATGCTTGAAATCATCATGACTTGATTATACCAAATTTAAAGACGCGTCTCGTCAACTCCCGCTCGTTGAAAATTATCCAGTCTTTTGCTAGAATGAATCATAAATCAAAATTGAAATTAACTAAAACACCAAAAAATATTTGGAGGCAAAATTATGTTACGAGTTCTTTTAGCGGCTCTAGTGATCTCAATGGTCTTAACCGGTTGCGGCAAGAAGGAAGATCCGAACGCCACCGAGATCAACCCTTGGGGTCTCTCTGACGACGGCGCCATCCTTGGCAGCGGAAGCGGCAGCGACTATATGCCCGGCGACATGCCCTTGGGCGGCCTTTCCGGCGTCAACTTCACCGATCCCAGCCAGTATCATGATCCGGCCATCGCTGCGGAAGCTGCGGCCACTCTGCGCACGCTGTACTTCAAGTACAACAGCTATGACATCCAGTCCGCTGAGGAAGCGATCCTTCAGGGCGCGGCTGCCTTCATGAAGAAGTATCCCAAGCTGGCTCTCAGATGCGAGGGTCACTGCGACGAACGCGGCACTGAAGAGTACAACATGGCTCTCGGTTCCCACCGCGCCGGCGCCGCCAGGGAATACCTCATCAACCTGGGCGTCCCGAGCGAAAGGATCGACCAGATCAGCTACGGCGAAAGCTTGCCTGCGGTTCAGGGACGCACTGAAGAGGCCTACGCTAAGAACCGCCGCGTCGAATTCAAGATCGGCGATATGCGCTAAACTAAAAAATCAAATTAAAATGCCGGGCCCTCAAAAGCCCGGCGCTTTTTTATTCCAGGAAGATTATGTCAATAAAAAGACTCCTCATTTGTGCGGGCTGCGTATGCCTGCTGGCGGGCTGCACGACCCCGGACACCGTAACTCCGGAACAGATCCAGATCGCCAAGCTCAGGACCGAGCTTAACAGAACGACCTCCGACACCAGGGGACTTGTGAACCAGGTCGAGGATCTTAACGCGCGCTGCAAATCCTTGGAAAGCGAGAACGCGAGTTTGAGAAGCATGCTGAGCCAGACTCAGAGCTCCGTCAGGGACGTTTCTTCCAGAGTCACCGAGACGCAGCAGGGCCTCTCCCAGCTCTCCAAGACTTCTTCGCGCACCGAGGACATCGCGGCTTTGAACAAAGCCTACAATCAGATCGTCGCGCAGATGAAGACGATGACCGAGTCGCAGCTGGAATCTCAGCGCAAGATCGACAAGAATCTCCAGGTCATCCAGGGCGACGCGAAAACGCTGCAGAGCTACATCAACGAGAACCGCACGAAGCTCGCTTCTCTGGAATCGCGCATCTCCGAAGTCGATTCCCGCGCCAAGGCCGCCGCGCAGCGCGCCGCCAGCGCTCCGCAGCACACTTCCACGCCTTCTCCAGCCCAGACTATCGTGAGGACCGGGAAGCCCAGCTCCGCCAACATCACCTACGAGTCTTTGTATGAGCATGTGGTAGCGGCCGGCGAATCGATCTGGATGATCGCGAAAGACTACGGCGTTTCCATCACTGATATTTACAACGTCAACCCTGACATGACTTCCACTTCCTTGAGAGTCGGTCAGAAGATAAAGGTTCCCAAGCGCCTGGACCAGTAATAGCATTCAGATGGCGAACTATCCAATGATTTCCATAGTTCTGCCTCTCTATAACGGGCGCCCTTTCATTGAGGAGACTTTGCGCTCCGTGGAGGCGCAAACGATAAGCGACGCCGAGCTCGTCATTGTGGACGACGGTTCCACGGACGACGGCGCCGCTTTTGCCAAAGAGATCTGCCAGGGCAGTTCCTCCGACATTCTGCGCTCCGCCAAATTTATCAGCAAAAAGAACGGCGGCGTCGCGGAAGCAAGGAACGTCGGCATTGCCGAAAGCCAAGGCAAATACATCGCGCTTCTCGATCAGGACGACCTTTGGGAAAACGACCGTCTGGAAAAGATGGCACACGCTTTGGAAAAAGAGAAGGCGCGCTGGGGCTACTCTGCATTCTATCGCTTCTACGCCGACGGCAGGAAGATCCTGAAAGACGACGGCTCCAACGACGGAGCGGAAACGCTTGCGAAGATAGTGGAGGGAAAACTTTTCATTCCGCCCGCCGCTTCACTCATAGAAAGATCTTTGCTGACGGAGTGCGGCGGTTTCGTTCCGGCTTTCGCGCCGAGCGACGACTGGGATCTCTTTCTGAAGCTTGCGGAAAACGAAAAGGGCGCGTATGTAAAAGAGCCGCTGGTCAGATTCCGCTCGCACAAGACTTCCACCGGGAAGCGTCAGCGCGATCTGATCTTTAAGGCGCAGGAAGAAGTTTTGCGTCTGCACGAAGAGAAACTTAAAAGCCTTGTCCCCGAAAGCGCGCTCAGCTTCAGGCGCTCTCGCATCTATTTCCATCTCGCTCAGGTTTACGCTGAGAAAAAAGAGAAGCCAAAAGCGAAACAATATTTCAAAATGGCCCTTAAAGAAAGGCCCTTCCGCGTGAAGTGCTGGTCGCATTACCTTAAATTCCTGCTGGGATTCTGATGAACATCGTTTTGACAAGATTGCAGAATATCGGCGACATGCTGACTTTCATCCCGGCGCTGAGGACGCTGCGGCAGGCTCTGCCGCAGGCGAAGATCACGGTTTTGGCCAAGCACAAGGGCGGGCTGGAAGTTTTGAAGAACTGTCCTTACCTGGACAGGGTGGTCGTCGCTCCGAAGAGCGGGGCGATCTTCGACAAATTCAGGATGCGCCGCGAACTGTTGGAATTCGGGCCGATCGATTACTTCGTTATTTCCCCGCAGGATCTAGGCAGAGTCCCCTGGGCGCTTTTTTGCAGAGCCAAGCACATCAGCGCCTATCCTTCGTTCGTCAACTACGGTGAGATCAGAAGGGAAAAGATGATTAGCTTCATCGATCTTCCCTGCGTTTACGATCAGAGCCTGACAGAAATAGAAAATTGCCTGAGGCCCGTTCTGAACGTCCTGGACGATTTGGGCGTTCCTCTCCCGAAAGACTACAGCCTGGCTCTGGAATTCTCCTGGTACACGGCCGACGATATTGCGGAAGCGAGGAAGCTGCTCCGCTCTTACGGCAGGGAAGCGGGCGAGGATTACGTCGTGATGGCTCCCATCAGCAAGCGCTCCGCCAAGAACTGGCCGAGAACGCGCCTAATTCGGCTTCTAAGGGCCATGCAGGAGGAATGGGGTGTGAAGATATTCCTTTTGGGAGGAACGGCCGAAAAAGAGGCTTTGGACAGTTTGGCGCAGGAAGCGGAGGGCGTTTTCTCCCTGGCCGGCAAGACCACTCTCGCCCAGACCGCCGCCGTTATGGCGGAGAGCGTTTTCTTTTTCGGCGTCGATTCCGGCCCGGCTTTCATGGCCACCGCCCTGGGCCTTCCCAGCGTAGTACTATACGGTCCGGCGGATTTTTACCGCTGGCGCCCGCCCGTCGTCACCAGCCAGCGCCTCAATCTTTTCAAGCCTTTCCCCTGCAGCCCCTGCCGCGAGCAGGTCTGCCCTAGGGAGAACGCTTGCTTGGGCGCCATCGGCTATGACGAAGTCTGGCAGGCCTGCAAGCGTTTCTACGGTCCGCAAAAAGAAGAAGGAGAGCAGCAATGAAGATCTCCTGGCTTTTCTACAAGGACGGCGGAAACGTTTTCCAGCCCGGTTTTCTGGAAGATCCCGACAATTGCCTGAACTCAAACGCCCAGCTTCTGAAGAGCAGCGGATACCATCGTTTCATTTACCGTCTCGACGACAAGCTTGTGAAAGCTTTCACCTTCTCCAATTTCATCGAGAAGCTGAAATGGAGAAGAGGATTCTCCGCGCCGCAGAAGGAATGGAACATTATGAAAGCGCTCTTCAAGGAAGGCATCAGCGTTCCGGAACCGATCGCCATCGGGCACGCAGAGGAAAACGGCAAGATAAAAGTCTGGCTAATTTCCCGCTTCATCCCTGACTGCGTGACTTACGACGAGATGCGTCCTGACTGGAAGGCGCCCGGCGCCAAAGAGCAGGTCGAGAAACTGGCTCAGCTCATTTCCGGCATGCACGCCGCTTTCGTCGTTCACCGCGATCTGCACGCCGGGAATCTTCTCTGGCAAGCAAACGAGAAGAAATGGTACCTCACCGATTTCCAGCACGCCAGACGAGGCTTCTGCACAAGAGTGCAGCTTGAGGAAGATCTGACGCAGCTTCAGCACTGCCTCGGCAAGAAAGTTCCCGTGAGAACGCGCGTAGAATTCCTGAAAGCCTACATCTGGAATTTCGCCGTCATTACCGAGACAACGGAAACGCACAGCCGCCGCGACTACCACAGCGTCTGGCACGAAGTGGCGGAGAACCTGAGGGGCTACGACCTATCCCAGGCCAGGTCCAGAAGCCGCCGCGCTTTCAAGAGCAACCGCGATTTCGCGCCCCTTAAAGTCTGGAACGGCGGGAAAGGCTTCATGCGCAAAGGCGAATCCAGGCTGCTTGTGGAAGACGTCTGCGCGCTCCTCGATAAGCGCGAATGGCAGAACGAAAAATACATCACCCGTTTCGAGAGGAAGGGAAATTCCTGCTTTGCCATCTACGACCATCCCCAGGGAAAAGTCGCCATCGAATCGGAGCAGACGAGTCTTTCGCTCCTGGAAAAGCTCCTGCCCTTCAAACGCAAAGACAGGCGCATTTGGCGCGCGGCGGCCAGACTGACCATTCTGCATATTCCTTGCGAGAGATCGCTCCTTATAGGGCGTGCAGCGCGTTCCTACGCCTATGCCTATCTGGTAAAGGGCGTCTTCAATTTCAGGGAAGCTTTCCAGATGGCGCAAGACGCTCCTGTTAAAAAGGAACAGCTGCTAATTAAGCTCGCCAAGCTTGCCGCCCGCATGCACAACTGCGGGATCGTCCACGGTAGCTTCACTTGCGAAAATCTTTCCGTCTCTGAGGACGGCGCCCTCTACATCAGGAATTTCAAAAAGATGAGCTTCTCTTCCAACTGCTCCTGGTTCGGAAGAGTGGACGATCTGGCGAGGCTTCTGGCTTCCTCCGGCTCCGCGCTCTCGTATTGCGAGCAGAGGCTCTTCTTGAGAACTTACCTAGGCAACCTCGTGGAAGACATCGACGCCAGGCTTTTGATCACCGACGTCGCTTACAAAGCGGTCATCTTGAGCGAAGAAAATGAAAGATGACGAACTGCTCAATACTAAGCTCACGGGCGAACCGCCCTGGAAGCTTATAAAGAGGACGCCGCTCGTAGAGTGTCCCTGGCTCTCCCATTACGCCGACCAGATCATTTGCTCCGATAAAAAGGAGATCGAATTCCACGCCATTGAATACCCGATGCCGGTCGTGGGCGTCCTGCTCCTGGACGACCAAAACAGGGTATTGTTGACCAAACAGTACCGCTATATGGTGAAAAGCTTTGATTGGGAGCTTCCGGCCGGCAACGCCGATCCCAAGGAAGACCTGGAGGCGGCCTGCCGAAGGGAAACACTGGAGGAGACCGGATATGCAATGAAGGAATGCAAACTAATTAAGACCTTCTATCCCCAGATCGGCCGCAGCAACCACTGCTTCAATCTTTTCATCGGAAAAGGCCCTGAAAAAGTCAGCGAAGACTACGACAGGGGAGAGACCTTCGGCCTCAAATGGTTCACTATGGAAGAAGCCAAAGCGCTCGCCGAAAGCGACAATTGCCGCGACGGCTTCTGCCTTCTGGCCCTCTCCATGTGGTTCGCCGGGCTGCCTATTTGACTTCCAGAGGCGATTATAGTACTATAATCTTCACCATTCTTTGAAAACCTCTGCGCGGGTGGTGGAATTGGTAGACACGCTAGCTTGAGGGGCTAGTGGGATTAAACCCGTGCGAGTTCAAGTCTCGCCTCGCGCACCATTTCAGAGAAAAAAAGACCGCCTTTAAAGGCGGTCTTTTTTTTGTTACTCTTCCCTGAGCCAGACGATCACGCTGCCTGGTTCCCGGTTGTCCCAGGCGTAGTAGGGGACGGCCTTGAAATCGACTTCTTTGCCTTTTAGGGGCTTTGTGGTGTAGAGGGGGGAATTATCCTTGGGGCTGTCTTCCAGGAAAGCCTTTCCGCTCAACGTCACGACGCCACCGAGGAGCTCGGGCTCGAACTTCGCTTCGATCTTGCTGTCTTTGGGAAGCATGAGCTTGTCGAGGTCGTTGGTCGCGTTGTCGCAGGTCTCCAGGCAGAAAACGACAGGGCCTCTCTGGAGGGCGACGCGGCCTTGGAGTTCCTTGGATTTTTGGTTGGCGTAAACTCTTTCGACAGGCATGTCCATGACGAATTTGATCTCGTCGTCTTTCTTCCAAGTTCTCTTTATGACGAGGTAGCCTTTTACCATGGGCGCGTCGAATTTTTGTCCGTTCACGAAGAGGTTGTATTGGCGGCACCAGTAGGGGTGGCGGAGGGCCACTTCGAATTCGCCTTGCTTTTCGGGGTCAATGCTGACCGTGACCTGGCCGTCCCAGGGGTAGTTGGTCTTCTGCTGGATCTTAACTTTGTTGTCTTTCAGGGGAACGGTCGTTTCGCTTCCAATGTAGAGATTGAGGTAAACGGAATTTTCTTTCTTGGCGTAGATGTAGCCGCCTATTGAGGCGACGAAGCGGGCCTGGTTCGGCGGGCAGCAGGAGCAGCCGAACCATTCCCTTCTGTGCAGGTCGGGATGTTCGTGACCTTCGCGCATGTGGTCCCTGGGTTTGCCGGGCTCGGGGTCGAAGGTCAGAAGCTGGTTGTTGTAGAAGAAAGATTTGCCGTCTAATGACACGCCGGAAAGGCCGTTGTTGTAGGCGATCTTCTCAAGGATGTCAGCGTATTTGGCTTCGCCGGTCAAAGTGAGCATGCGGTGGCAGAAGAAAGCGTTGGCGATGCCGGCGCAGGTCTCGTTGCAGATGTGGGAAGTGGGCAGGACGTAGTCGCCCTCGAAGCCTTCGTTGCCGAGGTACGGCCCGGCGCCGCCCGTTATGTACATCTTGCGTTCGCAAACGCTGCTCCAGAGTTTTTTGCAGGCTGCGAGGAGGCTCTCGTCGCCGGTCTCCCTGGCGACGTCAGCCATGCCGCTGTAGAGGTAGAGCGCTCTGACGGCGTGGCCCACGGCCTCGTCCTGGTCGCGGACTTGTTTGTGGACCTGATGGTAATTCTTGTCGCGTTCCCAGAGGTTGGTGTTGCCGCCGCGCTTGCCTTCTTCCAGGGCGAACCAAAGCGGTTCCTTGCCTCTTTCATCGAGGAAGTAGAGCGCCTGGTCGAGATATTTTTTATTGCCGGTGGCTTTGTAGAGTTTGACGAGAGCCAGCTCGATCTCCTCGTGGCCGGGGTATCCGCGCATCTGTCCTTCCTTTGTTCCGAAGGTCTCGCAGATGTGGTCGGCGTAGCGGCAGAGGCAGTCCAGGAAATCTCTTTTGCCGGTGGTGTAGTAGTGGGCGACGGCCGCTTCCATAAGGTGCCCGGCGCAGTATAGCTCATGGTTGTGCCTTAAGTACTGCCAGCGGCCTTTAGGGTCGGCGTAGTGGAAGTACGAGTTAAGGTATCCGTTAGTCTCCTGCATGGCGATGATGTCCTTGACCACTTCGTCGAGGATCTTCTGAAGTTCGGGGTCCGGTGTTGTCTGCAGGGAATAGTAGCCGGCTTCCAGCCATTTTGCTACGTCGGAATCCCAGAAGATGTGACGGCCGCCCTTGTATTCCGGCTTGAAAGCGTCGAGACGTCCGGTCTCTTTGCACATCTTGTAGTTGGCAGGGATGCAGCCGGTCCTGTTCGCTTCGATCCTGGGAGTCCAGAAAGGGTCACTGATCTTGACGTCTTTGAAAAGCACGGGTTCTTCGGACTGCGGAAGGACAGCGGCAAAAAGCCCAATGGGGGCAATGACAAGGGAAAGCCAGAAATTTCTTGTAAACATAGGGATCTCAGTGGTTGAATTAACGGACAGAGCAACTGTAAGCGATTATAACAAATTTTGCGATGGCGTCTTGCCTTCAAGAATCTTGGATGATTATGGTATAATCAATATTTAGTAAAGATTTAAGCGTATGAGCAAGATAAGAAAAACGGTTGAGGCTATGCAAGGCTACATCCCGGGCAGACAGCCCGAGGGCAGCTTTGTGAAATTGAACGCCAACGAGAACCCTTATCCTCCTTCTCCGAAGGCGTTGGAGGCTATGGGGGCTGTCGGCGCCAACAGTTTTCGCCTCTATCCTTCCTCTACGGCCGTGGAATTGAGAAAGACGGCTGCGGAGGTTTTCGGCGTTCCCTTTGACCGCATAGTGGCGGGGAACGGGAGCGACGACATCTTCACGATGATCATCCGCTCCATCCTGGACGAGGGCGATACTCTTGCCGTCGTCGATCCGACTTACACGCTCTATGAAACTCTGGCGGAGATCCAGGGCGCCAAGACGGAAAAGCATTCCTTGAAAGAAGACTATTCTCTGCCGGAGAGCTTTTTCGCAAGCGATGCGAAACTGAAGATCCTGCCGAATCCGAACGCCCAGACCGGAACGCTCTTCCCAAGGGAAGACATCGTGCGTTTGGCGGAAAGCGCGAAGGGGATAGTCGTCATAGACGAAGCCTATGCGCTCTTTGCGGGCAGCAGCTCAGTTGAGCTTTTGTCTCGTTTTCCGAATCTGGTCGTCACGAGGACTATGTCGAAGTCGCACTCCCTGGCCGGACTGAGGGTGGGTTTCGGCTTGGCTGCTCAGGAAATAATCGAGGCCTTCATGAAGGTCAAGGATTCCTACAACCTGAACGCCGCCAGCCAGGCGGCGGCCAGGGAAGCTCTGCTGGACGGCGAATACACTTCGGAAGTCGTTAAAAAAATCGTCGCGACAAGGGATGATTTCGCCAAAGGCCTTGCGTCTCTCGGCTGGGACGTCACGCCTTCCCATGGAAACTTCCTGCTGGCGAAGCCAGTTTCCGGCGAGGCAACTGAAATAACCGCTTATTTGGAAAAGAACGGCTATCTGGTCAGGCACTTCGATACGCCGCGTCTGAAAGATAAAATCAGGTTCTCCATCGGCACCAAGGAACAGATGGAAGCTCTTCTCGAACTACTGAAAAAATACACAGCGAGGTAAACATGATCTTGGCAGCAAAAACCATCGGAATCGCGGCGGGCGCTATCTTGGGCGCCGGTCTGCTTGCGGGGGGCATTCCCCTTATGCGTTCGAATTACGATGTCACGGGACAGGCTAGTTTCAACAACGTGCCCGTTCTGGGAGCGGAAGTCTGTCTCATAAACTCCAACGCTTACACAAAGCTGGCGGCCCTGGAGAAAGAGAAGTTCGGACTTGCGGAAGCCAACGCCGAGGCCGCTTACCGCACGCTGCAGTCGGAATTCGCGGAGAAAGCCCAGAAGGCCCTGGAGAAATACAAAAAGGAAAACAAGCCCGAGACCGAGGAAAAGAAGGACGGATCCGACGCCGCAAAGCCTTTGACCGAGGAAGAGCAGGCTGAAATAGAAAAGCGCGTGAAGAACTACAAAGAGTACGCTCTCTACTGCCGCAAGCGCGCCGCGGAATCGCCGGCCGGCCGTTCCATGTATGAGAAGGGCGCGGAATTCTGGGAAGCGAAGCTCGAGACGCTGAAGGAAAAGGGACGCCTCGCCTTCGACGAAGCTTCTTTCAACTACAGCGTCGAGGAGAAGCAGTACGCCGGCATCGGCGACGAGCCCGTGCAGATCGTCAGCAAAGTCCAGCGCATATCTCCTGAGGAGCTGGCGCTCATGAACGTTCTGGAAGTTCCGCCCGAAAAGACAAAGAAGCCCAAATCCAAAAAGCCGGCTGAATTCGACGCCAGCATCTTCATCGACACCAACGCGGTGGCCAAAGCCGCATCCCAGGTCTGCGAGCAGGCTAAAGAGAGCATAAAGACCATCGGAGCCAAAGAAGACGAGCTGATCGTCCAGGGACAGATCGAGAAAGTCATGACGGATGAGAACGGCATCTTCAGTTTCAAGAACCCCTCCATCAAGCCCGGAACTTTCGGCGTTTACATCGAGCACAATACGCTTACGCCTTCCGGCGATGTTTTGCCCGTGCGCTGGCTGGTTCCGGTCGACATCAAGTCCCGCCCCTTCGCCTGGAACAAAGTGACGACCGTCACGCTCGACGAAAAGAACATGGACACGGAAGTCATCAATTCCGGACTCACGCCCAACGCGAAAGACATCTACAACAGATTCCTCAACGACCTCAAGGCGGAAGCCGCCAAGATAAAATAAAATGGAAACAAATCCCCGCACCTCAGAAATAGCAAGAAAAACCGCTGAGACTAACATCCGTCTCAGCTTCAACATCGACGGGACCGGCAGCTACGAAGTTGACACCGGAGTCCCGTTCCTCGACCACATGCTGGAACTTTTCGCCAAGCACGGCTGCTTTGACCTTAAGGTTAAAGCAGTGGGCGACACGAAAGTGGACGATCACCACAGCGTGGAAGACATAGGCATCTGCCTTGGCAAAGCCCTTAAAGAAGCGGTGGGCGACAAGGCCGGCATCTACCGCTACGGTTTCATGCTTCTGCCGATGGACGAAGCGCTGGCGGAAGTGGCCCTGGACTTCAGCGGCCGTCCTTTCCTCGCCTGGAACGTAGAGTGGCAGCAGGAAACGATCAAGACCTTCCAGACTTCCCTCGTTGAGGAGTTCTGGCGCGCCGTGGCCGTCGAGGCGGGGCTTAATCTGCACATAACCGCCAGATCCGGCAAAGACGCGCACCACGTTTCCGAGGCGATCTTCAAAGGCACGGCCAGGGCGATGCGCTCCGCTCTGACGTACGACCCCAGGAGCAAAGGCATTCCAAGCACTAAGGGCTCTCTTTAATGGCTGATAAAAAGCAACAAAAGTGGTCCTTCCTGGGCCTTGTTTTCGGCAAGACTCTCAGCATGAGAGTCCTGAATTTCTATATTCTGAATTCCGTTCTGATGACTTTCATCATGGCGCTCGTCGTGCTTACCTTCATGATGGTCATGGGAAGTCTGCTGCAGGTCTTCGAGCTTGTGCTTAAGAAGTTCGACGTCCTCACTATTCTGGAATTCATCGGCATCGTGATGGCCCAGGTGCTTTGCTACGCTCTGCCGTTCTCGGTAGCTGGCGCGAGCCTTCTTGTTTACAGCCGCTTCTCCGCGGACGGCGAGATCACGGCTATGAAAGCGACGGGCGTCTCCATTTTCCGCATCGCTTTCCCGACTATCGCGCTGGCGACCGTCATCGCGATCCTTTCCTTCTATGCGCACAACAACGTACTGCCGCTTGCTCAGCAAAAGCAGAGAGAGCTCGTCGCCAACTACGACGTCGAAGATCCGATGGCGCTGATCGAGACGGGCACTTTCAAAGCGATAGGACCGTACCGCATCAAGATCGGCGAGAAGCACGATGAGGAGCTGAAAGACATCGAGCTTATCGAGGATCTTTCCACACATTACCGCAACATCAAAGCGAAGGAAGGCCGCCTCCATTACCAGCGCGCCCAGGCCAAGCTTCAGCTGGAACTGAATCAGGTGACGACCGAGGAGAGGGACACGCGCCGCACGAACGCCTTCCTTATGTCGCAGGCCGGCCGCGTCATCATCCACTTCTACCTTGACCCCAAGAAGCGCCAGATAAAAGAAGAGACGGCGCAGATGATCAGGAAGGATCCCAAGGGGCTGGTTACGGAAGACATCAAGGAGATGATCGCGGACCGCGAGAACTTGATGTTAAGGAACGCCTGCCGCAGGGAGCCTGGCTTCAAGCAGCTTTCCGACGAGGAGAAGGACAAGTACGTAAAAGCTTTGCCGAAAGAAAAGAAAGAAGCGCTTATCGCCCAGGCCAAAAAAGACATCAGACAAGGCAACACTCTTTGGGGCAGACTGAAAGGCAAAAAGCCCTTCAAGCAGATGCTCTCCAAGGTCGGCATTAAGAAAATGAACGACGCCTGGGTCGCGGCCGTTAACGAAAAGAGCTACGAAGAGATGATCGCGGCCTTGAAGGAAATAGACGGCAACGAAGGCGAAACGACCAAGCTTTTCGAAGAGTGGCACGAGACCTGGCTGCAGTCCTTCCACAACAACATGGACTACCGCAGCCGCTATCTGACGGAGATCAACAAGCGCGCGGCCTACGCTTTCGCGTCCATCGCTTTCGCACTCCTTGGCATTCCTTTGGGAATCAGAGCGCACCGCAGCGAAAAGACCATCGGCTTCCTTATTTGCTTAGCGCTTATCGCGCTGCACTACTCTCTCATCATTTTGGTGGAGACCTTCAAGGAGAATTACGGGCTCTATCCTTACCTGTGCATCTGGTTCCCGGATATTCTCTTCGTGATCGCCGGTCTCTTCTTCATGTGGCGCAACCATAAGTATTCTTAAAGATCATGCTTATTGCGCTCGATGAGAACATCAGGGAAGCGCAAGCTTCCTTCGGTACGATTGGCGTCGCCAGGACTTTCCAGGGCAGGCCTCTCGATCTTTCCGCCATCAGGGACGCCGACATCATCTGCGTGCGTTCCGTTACGAAAGTGAACGAGGAGTTCCTTAAAGCCGCTCCGAAAGTGAAGTTCATCGCCACCGCCACCAGCGGCAGCGAGCACCTCGACAAGGAAGCTCTGAAGGCTCACAACATTCCCTGGGCCGCCGCCCGAGGCTCCAACGCGACTTCCGTTACGGAGTGGGTGATGGCTGTTCTGCTTCTGCATGCCTGCCGCAACAAGCAAACCCTGTCTGGGAAATCCATCGGCATCATCGGCGTCGGCGAAGTTGGGTCAAGAGTCGCGAAATATTCCGAAGCGCTGGGCCTGAAGCCCGTGCTTTGCGATCCGCCTAGAGCGGAGCGCGACAAAGACTTTACGAGCGCAACTTACGAGGAAGCGCTGAGCTGCGACATCGTGACGCTGCATACCGACCTTACGACCGAAGGTCCGCACAAGACTTATCATCTCATCGACGCGGAAAAGCTCTCCCGGATTAAGGAAGGCGCAGTCCTCATCCAGGCTTCAAGAGGCGCCGTCATCGACAGCGCGCCCTTGAAAGCTAGGCTCATGAAAGTGAGAGACCTGGACTTTTACGCCGACGTGTGGGAAGGCGAGCCCTGCCCCGACAAGGACATCCTCTGCTGCGCCCAGATCGCCACGCCTCACATCGCGGGCTATTCCTGGGACGGCAAGCTCCGCGGCACGGAAATGATCTACTCCGCCGTCTGCGATTTCCTAGGCAAGGAAAAGACCTGGCGCGCGCCCTACGAGCAGGGTGGCAAAATCGAAGTTGATCTCAGCGGCCTCACAGGAGAAAAGGCCCTCTACAAGGCCGTGAGCGCCCTCTACGACCCGGAACGGGACGATTCCGAGATGTGCCTGACGCTGGATATGGGCGACAAGAAGAGAGCCGAGCGCTTCGACGAGCTTAGGAAAAAATATCCCAAGCGTCTGGAATTTTCCCACGGTGTGGTAAAGAACGCCGGCGACTCCGAAAAGAACATTCTGAAAGCCTGGGGCTTCGAGGTAAAAAATGACTGAGGAACTCATCTGGCGCCGCGCCGTTTCCCTTGCCCAAAAAGGCTGCTTGACCTGCGCCCCTAATCCCATGGTGGGCGCGGTCATCGTTAAGGGCGGAAAAATAATCGGCGAGGGATACCATAAGACAGCCGGATGCGACCACGCGGAAATACGCGCTATCAAGGACGCCAAAAAGAAAGGCCATGACGTAAAAGGCGCGACCATCTACGTCACATTGGAGCCCTGCTCAACCTATGGAAAAACTCCGCCCTGCACCGATGCGCTTATAAAAAACCAGCTTGGCGAAGTGAAGATCGGAACGATCGATCCCAATCCCAAGCACGCCGGCCGCGCCGTCAAGATCCTAACGGACGCCGGCATCAAAGTCACAGTTGCTGACAGAGCCGACTGCAGGGAACTGAACGAAGTCTTCAACGCCAGAATGGAAAAAGGCCGTCCCTTCATTCATCTGAAATGGGCCATGAGTCTGGACGGAAAACTGGCGGCCGAAAGCGGCGACGCGAAATGGATCTCCAACGAAAAAAGCCGCTATGAGGCTCACAAACTCAGGGCGAAATACAACGCCGTGCTCGTGGGCTCCAAGACCGTTATTGCGGACGATCCCTCCCTCAGTATCCGCCTTTCCAAAAAGGAGCGCCAGCCCTTTAAGATCGTGCTCGATTCAGAGGCGAAACTCAGTTACAATGGAAGGCTCACAAAAAACACTCCCAGCGAAAAAATAATTATCGCGGTCTCCCAAAAAGCCAAGGCCGACAGGATAAAAAAGCTGAAAGAGCGCGGCTTCACCGTCATCAAAACGAAAGGGGAGCGAGTCTCGCTTAAAGAACTTTTGAAAGCGCTGGCCAAACTCGGCATTAGCGGAATCTTAGTGGAAGGCGGAAGCGAAACGCTCACCTCTTTCCTCAAAGCAAAACTGGCGGACAGGATCACGGTCTTCATCGCTCCCAAGCTTTTGGGCGGAACGAGATCTCCCATAACGCAATCACTCTGCCAGACGCCGAAAAAGTCTCCCAAGATCGTTTGGACAACCATCAAAAAATTTGACGACGACTTCATGCTGGAGGGCGAGCTTTAATGGCGGAAAACAAAGCCTTCTACACCACCGGCTCGATCGGCATGATCATGCTGAAGACCAGTTCGGCCATGCTCATCGGCACCGTCGCCATTTCCTTCTACAACGTCGTTGACACTTACTTCGTCGGGAAGCTCGGCACTGGCCCTCTGGCCGCCATGGGTTTCACGCTTCCCGTAGTCATGCTCTGCGGCTGCATCTTCAGAGGCATCTTCGCCGGCATCATGACACTCTCCGGCCAGGCTATCGGCGCACAGGACAAACAGAGAGCCCAGGAGACCGTAAGAAGCGGCTTCTACCTCGCAGTCTTGCTTTCCTTCCTGCTGGCCGTTATCGGCAAGTGTTATTCGCATCTCGTCTTTGAAAAATTAGGCGCCGCCGGCGACACCCTGGAAATGGTCTGCGGATATATGGACATTTGGTTCCTGGGCTGCGTGACCGGCATGGTTGGCCTTTTGGGCGGCGACATCCTGATCGTAGTAGGGGACACCAAGATGGCAAGCCTGGCGATCCTGACCGGCACCGGCATGAACGTCATCTTAGACTACGGCCTTATCTTCGGCAACTTCGGCCTTCCCGAAATGGGCATCCGCGGCGCGGCTCTGGCGACCATCATCTCCCAGGCTTGCGGCGCCATTCTCCCTTGGGTTTTGATCAACAAGAAATACGAGCTGATGCGCTGGATGCCCCTGCCCTTAAACGTTACCCTCAAATACTGGAAGCAGGAGATCGCTTTCGGCATCCCTGTCATGCTTGGCTCCATCATTCTTCCCGTCGGCCAGACGGTCGTAACAAGAGTGGCGGCGCACTTCGGCGACGTGGCGGTGGCGGCCATGGGCGCCGTCAATCGGCTCGAGACTTTAGCTTTCATGATCCCGATGTCGGTGGGCTTCGGCCTTACCGCCATGGTGGCCCAGAACTTCGGCGCCAAAGCTTATGACAGGCTCAAGCAGATCTACAAGGTCGCCAACCTTTTCGCCGGTCTCTACCTTCTCGTCATCGCGGTCGTAATAACCTTCATCGCCGACACCCTCGCACATCAATTCTCCAACGACCCGGCGGTCTGCGACCTTATGCGCCACGGCCTTTACATCATTTCCTGGGGCTTCGGCCTCCTCGAGATCCACCGCTACTCCGGCTTCTTCCTAACCGGCTGCGGCAAGCCTCTGGGCGGCGCGCTCCTCAATATCCTTCGCATCGTCGTACTGACCATTCCCCTCGCTTTCCTGGCCCTCTGGCTCGAATCCGTCCTCTGGCTCTTCTGGGGCAGGCTCATCTCCGACGTTCTGGCCGGGTCCGTCGGCCTCATCGCCAGCGGCGTCATGATCTGGCGCCTCCCCTTGAAAAATAAGGAAACAAAGATATGAAAAAATTCCTCCTTACGCTTTTGATTTTCGCGTTCTCCAGTTATCTTTTCGCAGGACTTGTCGGCTACACCACTAACGTCACAGGCGACGGCAAGATCGAGATAAACTACGAAGTAGAGGCGGACGACGAGGAGAACACTCTGCCGGTCTTCGAGGTCTCGTTCATCGCTGAGATCCCAGGCAAGAAGAAGCCAGCAAAAATTAAGACTCTGGAAGGGGAGGGCAGGACCGGCGTTGTCGTGGGCCCGGGAACTTACACGCTCGTTTGGAACGCCAAGAAGGATTGCAAGCGGGTAGATGCCGGCACCATCGTGATAAAATTCGAGGCCAAGGACGTCTCGGACGAAGCCCAATACCTCTGCCTTGATCTGAAGAAGAACAAAATGCGTTATCAGAGCGACGCTCCCAATGTCAAGAAGAGCACATGCAAAACGAAGGAACTCTGGCTTCGCAGGATCGAGCCTGACACTTTTACAATGGGTTCTCCCGACGACGAGCTTTGCAGGGATAGCGGCGAGATTCAGCACGAAGTGACGCTGACCAAAGCCTTTTATCTCTCGCTTTTCGAGACGACGCAGAAGCAGTTTAAATATATTGCCGGCTACAACGTCTCCAAATACAAAGGCTCCACCAGGCCTATGGACAGCATTACCTACGAACTTTTGCGCGGCGCTACCTTAGGCGCCGGCTGGCCCAAGGACCGCCAGGTGGACGAGAAGCATTTTTACGTGGATAAGAAAGGCCGGAACGTTGAGTGCCCGACCTTCTTTTACGCCCTGAGAGAGAAGACCGGCGGCTCCCTGATTTTCGACCTGCCTACGGAAGCTCAGTGGGAATACGCTTGTCGGGCCGGCAAGGCTACCGCCTGGAACAACGGAACCGACATAACGGAAGAGGATGAGGATCCGGAGCTCAGCAAGCTCGGACGTTATTTTTACAGCGGCGGCGGCAAAAGTATCTACGACAAAAAGGGCGTTTACAAAAGCACCAAATATTATGGCACCGCCAAGGCCGGATCATACCTTCCCAACGACTGGGGCCTCTACGACTGCCATGGCAATGTTTTCGAGTGGTGTCTCGACTGGTACGGATCCTACGGCAATTCTCCAGTAACTGATCCCCTTGGCCCCGACCACGGCGGTTTGCGCGTTTGCCGGGGCGGCGCCTGGGACGATGTTGCCATATTCTGCCGCTCGGCCCACCGCAATACTCTGTTTATTCCCGGCTTGTCTAACTATTCTGTCGTCGGTTTTCGCATCGCTCTTGTGAGACCTGAGACTGCTCCAGACAGGGAAGAATTCGAATACGAGCTGCTGACCGACTCCGACAACACGCTGCCGGTCTTCAAGACGAAATTCTACGGCAAAGATGGAAACGGCTCGGAGTTCCTTCTGACCGACGTTGGCCATTTGGAAGAGGACGGCGCTTCAGAGATCGTCCTGGGCGCCGGAATTCACAAGGTCGTCTGGATCCCCGACACCGACCACACCAATCTCATAGGCTTTACGGAATACAGGGTGGAATATGAGGACGTGACAGACAAGGCCGACTACCTTGTCCTTGACATCGCTGACAACAAGATGCGAACCTCAACGACAGGACCTGACCTCAATTACGCTACCTGCCGGACGCAGGAAGTTTGGTTCAAAAGAATCGAGCCAGGCACCTTTACCATGGGCAGCCCCTCCTACGAAAAAGGCCATTCCGGCGCCGAAACGGAACACCAGGTCAAGCTGAGGAAAGCCTACTATATGGCGGTCTTCGAGACCACCCAGGGGCAGTACAAGGGAATTACCGAGAAAAATCCCGCGAAGTACTTTGGCGAGACGCGCCCTGTGGAGCAGATTTCCTACGATGATCTCAGAGGAAGCAAAAAGGGCGCCAATTGGCCGGCCGACAGGGAAGTCGACAAGAAGAGCTTCTTTGGAAAACTGATGGCAAAGGCCGGCAACCTCTACGACCTGCCTACGGAAGCCCAGTGGGAATACGCCTGCCGGGCCGGCAAGACCACGGCTTTGAACAACGGCACGAACCTCAGCAGCGAAAACGAGGACGAAAACCTCAACAAGCTGGGCCGCTATAGCTACAACACAAATGACGGGAAAGGCTACTACGAGGAACACACGGATGTCGGCTCCTACCTTCCCAACGACTGGGGCCTCTACGACTGCCACGGCAACGTCACCGAATGGTGCCTGGACTGGTACGCCGACAACTTGGGCAGCGATCCCGTCAAGGAACCGAAAGGACCGGATACAGGAAACTTGCGTGTTATCCGCGGCGGCAGTTACACTGACGCCGCCAAGTACTGCCGCTGCGCCGCCCGCATGTTCTACAATTCCGCCGGCGGTTTCTACTACAACGGCTTCCGCTTCTTCCTTTCCTCAAGGGGAAAGATGACTAGGCAGAACTTCAACTACACACTTCCTGCCACCAACACCCTTCCGGTCTTCCGAGTCAAGTTCTATGGCGAAACGGACGACGGCACGGAATACCTCCTCAGCGACATCGGCACGCTGTATGGTCAGGGCGCGTCAGGTATAGCGACAGATTCCGGCGAGCACAAACTTACCTGGGTCCCCGATGAAGACCACCAATACCTAGCTGGCGAACTGGAAATTAGATACGAATACGAGGACGTCACCGATGAGGCGAATTACCTCGTCTTTAACCTCGATGACAATTCCCTAAGATACTCTAAAACCGCTCCCGACCTCAGCGACGACGCCTGCCGCACCAAGGAGCTTTGGCTCCGCAGGATCGAGCCGGGCACATTCACCATGGGCAGCCCCGCTGACGAATTGGGAAGACGTGACTATGAGACTCAGCATCAGGTTAAGCTCACCAAGGCTTTCTACATCGGCATTTTCGAAACTACCCAGAAACAGTATGAAACGATAACAGGTAGAAAGCCTTCACAATATTGGGGTGACATGCGTCCTGTGGAAAGCGTTTCCTACAACAGGATCAGAGGCAAAGCCAAAGGCTCGGACTGGCCCTCCTCTAAAGACGTTGACGATGACAGTGTCTTGGGCTTGCTAAGATCCACCTTGTTTTGCAATTTCGATCTTCCCACGGAAGCACAGTGGGAATACTCCTGCAGGGCAGGCACGACAACTGCTTGGAATAACGGGACAGACATAACCAATACAGATCAAGACACAGAATTAGACAAGTTGGGTCGTTACCGGTATAACCACGACGATGGCAAAGGCGGATACAGTGATGCTCACACTACGGTCGGTTCATATTTGCCGAACGCCTGGGGTCTGTACGATATGCACGGGAACGTTAGGGAGTGGTGCCTAGATTGGTATGGGTCATACGAGGGCGACGCTACCGACCCGAAGGGTCCTGCCGAAGGTACTTACCGCCTCCTTCGCGGCGGCTTCCACTGGTGCATCGGCGCGAGCGTTTGCCGTTCGGCGATGCGGTTCCACGAAAACCCGTCGAACGGC
>Ga0310696_10000953_pt1 | contig 42683 bp, 39 predicted proteins | sample AusTroGonzalo_MG_4_FD_203885 | JGI IMG/M metagenome (GOLD analysis project Ga0310696, IMG submission 203885) | Bovine rumen microbial communities from tropical cattle in Woodstock, Queensland, Australia - Gonzalo_02 (v2) (version 2) | ecosystem: Host-associated > Mammals > Digestive system >... | reverse complement strand
ACAACAATTGTCTCAGGAGCAGGAGTCACAACAACTGGGTTCGAAATCCCGGCAGCAGCAAACACGCGTGTAGCCACATCACTTGCTTGTGACGCTGATATGTGTTCAGTATAGGTTTCCGTTTCTGTTTCTATATAGTTACCGTTTGATTCTGGAACATCTTGTTCAACAACAACTGGTCCAGTAACATTTGGACCACCTGTATCAGGTTGTAAAATCACATCATGCGTTTGAATTGTCCCAACAAAAGGATTCCCTTCAAGCACTGGTTCTGGCTCTGGTTCAACAACAGGTTCTGGTTCAGGTTCAGGAACGACAACAGGTTCTGGCTGGGGCACTTCAACATGCTCAACAACAGGTTCTTCTATTTCGCTCTTTACATCAAAATCAACAACAGGCTGAACAGTTTCCTGTTGTGTAACCGTTTCCTCTGTTGGTGTCTTTATTTCGGGAACGGTCGCACCATTCTTACGCTGGAACAACCACAACGTAAAGATAGATAAAACAATCAAAGCAATCAACAACAAATAATACAAGCGATTATTTCTTTGTTGGGGGGTACTAGTAGATGCATATCCCGTTCCAGACAATGGCGACAAAGGTCTTGTTGGTTTATTAAGCGGTGACGCGGGTATTGGTCGTGACTCTACCTTGGGTTCCGCAGCAACTTCATATTGTCCGACCTTTACTTCACCCGTTGTATCCACATCAGCCCCAACAGGATTTTCAACCGATGTTATCGTTTCCAGCACCGGCATTTCTTCAACGGTTTTAACCGTTTCAGTCTTTTCCGTAACATCTTCTTTTACAGGTGAAAAATCCAATGGTTTAGCAACAGATTCTTCATTTAATACTTTCTTACGCTTTATTTCTTCATCTATAAAGCGTTTCATATAATCGTCTTCCTCAACAACCTTTTCAGTTTCGGTTGTAATCTCCGTCGATTTTGATTGCTCTTGTTCGTTTGAGGAATCATCCTTTATGACAATGTCATCAAACGCAACCGGTTTGAACGCGTTAGCTTCATTGACAATTTCAGGATCCTGATCCATCAACGGTTTTACTTCTTCATCGGCCATTTTTCTCTCCGTTTTTGTTTCAATGGTTTTTACAACCGCTGTTTCGGTATCTTTTGTTGTAGCCACTTTTTTGTTTTGTGGCATCATCCGTATTTTTTCCTTTATTTCGGTCACTTCACCAGAATTTTCTTCAACAAGTTCGGGGCGCGGACGCATAAGTAATTCTTGGCATTTATCAATTTCATTATGAGCATTTTGAAATCGACGTTGCGCCTTTACCAAACGTTTCTCGGCGCGTTTAATACGTTGGTTATTATCATCTATTCTTGATTCAGTTTTTAATATTTTTGATGCAGATTCCTTGGTCGGTTCACGACCGATTCCTTTTTTCTGAGCATCAAGTTTTTCTTTCAACTCACGTTGATTTTTACGCAATTCTTTGATTGTGTTTTGCGTTTTTGATATCGTTTCTTGTGATTGAGCCATGGTTTCAGTTGCAGCATTCAATCGTGCAACAGCGGAACGACGTGAAACAGCATAACGATAATCATATAATCCGTTTAATAAACCTGAAACATCCTGTTCGTGCTCATAAGCGTTTATAAGAACTTCATAAACATCAAGTCCATCATATTCAATATCAAGTTTTTGATATTTATTGTTCTTTTTCGGACGAACCGTTTCCAAATCTATACCATAATCATTTTGTAGAATATCATCCCATTTACGATCTTTATCAGGATGTAAAACTAACAAAACATTTGGTTTGTCTTCATTTTGTGTTTTATCCAAAAGAAAAACTATCTGACCAGTCGTGTCACGCCAAACACGAAATAAATTTCCACGAATATCATATTCTTGGATTTTTAATTTTGGAAAAGATTCTCTCTGTCTAGGCACAAAGCCACCCCTCGGTTATTTTTATTTCTTTTTCGGCGCAGTAAACTGGTATGCTTGTTTGCAGTGTTCATAACAATATGGTTTGCCAACAAAAACCTGACGACCACAAAAATGAAAATTTTCAGAGTCAGGATCCCCAATTGGCCACCTGCATTGCCCCGGTTTTAAATCCATCATTTCTAACGAATGTTGAATCATACGCTGATGGACACTTAAATTTTTTTTACCACTTGTGGATGAAGTCTTGGTTTTCTTGAGTTCAACAACGACCGTCTTTTCGTTTTTGTCGTTTTTTGTCACTACTTTTTTTGCGGTTTCTTTCGCTTTTTTCGCGACACCCACACTCTTTGATGGTTTTATCGTTTTCACATCCTTGACGATTGCTTTCTTATTTTTTACAACCTTTTCAACATTGTTTTTCACAATAGTTTTTTTTGCTGGCTTAACCGTTTTCGTTGTTACGGCCTTCGCCTTTGCCACCGACGTTTTGGTTGTTTTTACAGTTTTAGCAGGGGCTTTAGCCGTTTTTGCACCCTTAGCGTCGATTTTTTTAGATGCATTTTCCGCCGCTTTGGAATTCCAACCCAAACGATGCAATTTTCCAACAACTGCATTTTTAGAAATCCCGAGTTTTTTGCCGATTTCCGCAGTTGACAACCCCTTACCAGTAAGGGCTTTTAATTTCTTTAAAATTCCTGAATCCCAAGATTTACTCATTTTAGTCGACCTCACTTGTATTCATATGATACTATAGTGTATCATAAAACCGAATCGAAACGCAAGGAGGAAAATATGTTTTTATATGCTTTTTGGACATTTTTTGGGGTTCTTGTTCTTTTGGCATTGTTTTTGTCTTTTAAAATTGCTGTCGCAGACATGCGCCGCCGTATAATTCCAGATGCGTATTTGTTTCCTTTATTGATTATCGGCATGATAACTATCGCCAATTTTCCGTGGATTTGCAACGTTCAGGACGGCATCACAGGTATGGCTTTCGGATATATTCTTGCTGCAGCAATAGGGCTCTGCTTTGACAGAATTTTAACAAAGCGCAATCCGAATGCAGAATCACCAATTGGGTTAGGGGATATAAAACTTATTTCGGTCGGCGGTTTATGGGCCGGTCCAACTTGTTTGGCTTGTGCACTTGTTTTTGCATGTATTTTTGGCGGAATTTGGGCCCATATAAACAAACAAAAGTACATACCTTTTGCACCGTTTTTTCTGTCTGGTGAAATTTTGTCTTTAATTGCATTCGCTTTTTTGGTATAATTGCACCAGAACAAGTAGAATAGAGAATGTATAAAACACCAGTTTTTTTGCTCGGTTGTTTGGTTGCGGGTATTTGTGTATCTCGTTCTGTTTTTGCCGCCCAATCCGCCCCAAAAACATATTCCAACTATGGGTTAATTCAAAATGTTCAAAACTATTCCACAAATTCGTTTTATAACGGGAAATACAACCAAAAGATTCCGCAGGCAATTTATGCTACTGGTGCGGACTTAACAAGTGGTGACTGTCAACGCGTTGTTGAAAGCCTTATTTCCGAAGAATGTTCTCGCCGAAACAATTGTTTTGGAACGCGAATTCAGGATATACGACCGACAATAATGGTTCAACTTTCACAAATTCCGGGGCACAACTTTGCCACATCTTGCGGTGGTTTTATTGATACCACTTTTGATAATTTCTTAAAACAAACAGGTGGCACCAATGCAATAAACGCACCGGTTGCTTTCCCAACACCATCGGGGCACACAAATCCGAATACGAACATAAAAATAGGTAAAATACTTACACCATACCAAAGTGGTGTTATGGAAAGAACCGCCGAACTTGCGACGGCACATAAACAAAATGACCAAACACCCGCGGGACTTGCGCCAAGCGATTTTCCAACAACAATTGCCGATTTGTCTTTATCTGAACGTATGGCATTGGCAAGCGAAGATTATGAAAAATACAAGGATTTGAAAGCTTATCAGAATCTTAATGTCGAAGACGATGAAACTTTTTTGGCACGTCTAAAACAAAACAATCCTGCTGAGTATTGCCGTCGCTATCCTGCTGGGTGTACTAATAGTGGCACGGTTATTACACCGCAACAAAACCCAAATAACTCGGATCAATCCAGTGTCCAATATCAACCCGCCGATTGTCAAACGGGTGCAACACCAGAATGTGCGATTATATTGCGACTTGAATAAGGGAATAAAAGCATGTTGAAAAAGATTCTGTTTTTGTTGTTTTTTGTTCAAATCGGTTTGTGTGCAAACACATATGCCGCCGACCCTATACCAACGTGTATTCAAGAGATATCCAAGGAAACAAAGTTTTATGATGGATTAAAAAACATTCTGAAAAACAAAGGACTTAATCAAGAAAACATCAAAAAAAACCAAGAAAAAATTTATGATCTTGTTGCTGAAAACATCATTACACATTGTCTTGGCGATATAAACGCTTTTGTTGATGAAATTGTTGACAGCCAAACATTACGAATTCCTTTTGAAATGCGCGATGCAAACAATAAACCAGTTTATTATGCGTTTGAAGCGCCAACGGAAAAATTATTTGATCATATCAATATTCCAACAGGAATTCTCGTGGCTCCGACAATGGGTAAAAAGCGTGGTGATGTCATCACATTTAGTGAAATGCCCAAAGATTATTTTTGGTCCGAAAGTTGTGCTGATCATTGGGTAAAAATAAATATAGATGACGATTCCCCCGTAAATCTTGCGGGGCGCGCAGCATTCAAAGAATATTCCAATATAGAATTCTTCCTTGATTTTCCAAAAGGAACAGGAATGCGCGCATTTCCTGGATTAGTCCTTGGCGCGGACACTGGAATAGGGGGCAAGGAACAAATTGTATGGTTTAGGAATTATTTAACTGCCCGTAAAGCAGCAGAAGAATTTGCACGAAGCCTAAAACCAACAATGTGTTCCAGAGATAACCTCGAAGTTTACCTTGTATCACTTGGAACCCAAAAAGTTACTACAGGGGATTCCAAACAAGGTTTTGGAATTGCTGCAGGTGTAGCCAGCACCCTAACAGTTGTCGCAATCGGTGCAAGCGCAAGCGGGGTCGGCATTGCTATTGGTGCTATCGCCGCTCTTGGCGCAGGAGTTGCCGCTTTGTGGGTTGAAACCTTGGGGGATATCCAACAAGTGATGGTTTTAGATGGTCCACATAAGATCTAAGGTTGTAATTTTAAAAGGTTTTATTCATAAAAGAGCATAAATGTACGACAAAAACCCTATTGTTTTTTTATTCAATTTCATGTAAAATGAAACAAAAGGAAGAAAAGATGAAAAAAGTTTTAATTGCTTTGTTTGCTGTTATGACAACTATAATGTCCGCAAATGCATATCAGGTTATTTCAAGTAAGGAACTTGGTAAGAATGATGCAAAAAATCAAAATGTTGTTGTTAAATGCACAACCGATATGGGAAAGCTTTCAAATCAAACATGTTCATTACGTCGTTATGTAAAATGTAACGGAACTGGCGTCAATAAAAAATGTTCCGGATGGCAAGGATGGCGTGATTTACGTAACCCCGAAAAGCAATATTCCGATTGGAAATCTGCGGCATCATCGTGTTGTCGTTCAATGGGACTTAGATAAAAAACGCCGCAGGGCGTTTTTTATGTGTGTTTTTTTATTGCCTAAACAGTGGTTCTTTTGGCACAACATGACAACCATTTTCACGTTTCAATTTCACCGCATTCATCCAGCCCTTTAATACAGAATTTTGATATGTTTTAGCAGCGACTTTTGTTAAGAATTCTTGTCGCACATTCAACCAATCATTATGGATATCACCTTGATAATTTTTAACCGCATTAACAACAGAATCATCTATTTTGTACCCCTTGGGTAAATTTAAAAACTGTCTAAATTGTGATATTGCTGTCTTAGGACCACTTGCCATACACGCAAGAAAAACATCCCCAGCAATAACATCTGGCAATCTATCAAGGTTGTACGCTTTCCACCAACGGTCGTAATAAATTTTTTCCGCATCTGCACGCGTCAATTTACTTACATCCATATTCATACACGCAGGTCCAGAGCCCAAGCCATAACAAGTATAACCGCATTTATCACCAGGCGTGGTTCCGCATTTCCCTTCTTTACGGAATACAGTAATCATCGCCTTTTCAAATGCTGGCGATATTTTTTCATACTGCCCGGTCGTCATTACTTTGTTTTTAAACCAATCACTTTTCGCAGCAGGAAAACAAGAGCCTCCCATGACACCATTTTGAACAACCACGGGGCTTCCACCAATCGTTTTTCCATTGAATAAATCGGTCCCACTCCCAAACTGTGGATAAGAAACATTTCCGACATTTATAACATTTTGTAAAGAATTTGCGTTTTGTGGGCAACGGGAACTGTCCAAAGGATACTTGTTACAATATTCTGCATCCGTCATATTTGCGGAATCTTGTTGTTGTTCTTGCTGCGCTAATGCCACTTGGCGTTGACTGTAATATTCTTCACCAACAACAACCAAATCTTTGTACGCTTTGAAATCTTTAAACGGTTCATAACCTTCGGCTTTTACCGCTATACGATCGGCTAAACTCAAATCCGATTCTGTTTTTGGGAAACCCGCTGATTGCGATAAAAGACCGCCAGATTTTAACCCTGATGCCATGGTATTATTTGGCACCGACACTGCCGTATAATTATCTTGTTGTTGGGTCGGAAAAGGCGTTGGTATTTTCACATTATTTCCCGCCCCATGCCGTTTCATAAAATCATTATATGCACCATCTATAAATCCTGCACACGATGTCGCATAATTATACCCCGGTATTTGTGAAAGCTGTAACATCAAAGTGGGGCGGACATCCGATAATTGCGTTCCTACGCAATTATTATTCAACGCACAATGTGCGGCAACCAACGTTGCAACCGTTGTTTGACAATCCACCGTGCTAAGGGCGGCACCAGTTGCATAAATTGCCTGGGGCGATTTTTGGTTATAACCACCGTTTGATTTATAAAAAGGATTGTTTGAATATGTTTGAACATTTTGAATTTGACCGTACTGGGACAGTGGCGTAGCACCATATGCCACGCAAAAAAATACACAATACGCCAAAAACGCTGTGTTTAACATTCTCATTACCAGTATATTATATCAAAAATTGATGCATTTTCCAAATACGATAAAACAAAAAACTTTTTTGCCGCTTGCAATCCTACCTCAAGCACAGTATATTTATCCAAGAATCCAAGAGATTGGGTTCGGGGTTGTCAAAAGCCCTATCTGTTCGGTGCGAAGGCATCGTTAAAAACCTTCGGTGTTTTTTGCACCGTATTATCCCTGATATTACATGTCGGGGAGCCATTGGTTATAAAACAGGTGTAAACCGAAAACCATGGAATCATTAACAGATATGATTTTTGAACTCCCCGACCGCCAATTTCTTGACGGTCAATTTTTTTACACAAAAAGGGAAACAACATGAAAAAATGTCTTATTTTGATTTCCGCTCTTGCATTAGCAGCATGTCAAACATATCACACAGGTAAAACAGGATTAGAAATAGATAATTTTGTCAGAAACAATTTAACTTCTTCTATTCGCGTGGGTCCAAAAGTCAGTGGCACAGCAAATTGTGATGAATTTTTATTTTTCTTTGGAACATCGCCAGACAAACAAGCGTATATTCCATCTATGATGTCACGTGCTGGTAACCAAGCATACGACGCTTGCACCGCGGGCGCAGTGTATGATGCGATATCAAAAAACAACTCTGATATATTGATTGAACCACAATACACAACCGTAAAGCAGGGCTTTTTGTGCACCCCCATTGGTTGTTTGTTTGGCAACACAAAAGTCATTGTGACTGGTTATTCTGCAACCATAACTTCAATAAAATAACCAAAATAGGGGTAATGTATGAAAAAGTTAACTATGGCAACTTGTTGCTTTGCGGTCTTCGCTATTTCAACACCAACATTGGCTGAAATCTGTACTGATTTTGATGATGATTTTAATGTTATCGAATTTGAGTGTGGAAGCTCTGTCAAAGACGCAATTAAAAAACGTGATGCTGAGAAACAAGCCGAACAAGAACGCATCCGTGCGGAAGAAAAAGCTAAACGTGAAGCAGAAGAAGCCGAAAAAGAACGTATCCGTGCCGAAGAAAAAGCTAAACGTGAAGCAGAAGAAGCCGAAAAAGAACGTATCCGTGCCGAAGAAAAAGCCAAACGTGAAGCAGAAGAAACTGAAAAAGAACGTGTCCGTGCGGAAGAAAACGCAAAAAACTATATAAAAAAACACGGCGATAAACGCGCAGGAGACCTAAACAAATATTGGGGGCGCCGTTTTTTTCATCCATTTCTAGCACTAGGATATCAAAGCCTTGCGCACGAAAATCTCCCAGATTTCAACGATGAGGATACACTCGTCAACAATCCTGTCTTTAAATTGGGATTAGTTCATCGTTCCCAAAACACCAATTGGGAATACGGATTACAACTTGGAACATTTGAATATGAAATGCAAATGAACGATATTCGTGATAGTAATTTTGAACAACAATACGAGGAAGACGGTCGTGAATACTTCCTGGATGCGACATTTGGATATAATGTGTGGAATCGCTTGAATTTATACACAGGGCTTGGGCTTGTTTATCGAGACACAACCATGGAATATTACGTTTCCTCTTGGCCTGGTGTATATGATTTTTTTACAAAAAACAATAAAACCATTTTATTCCGTTTTACCGCTGGAATAGAATATTGGTTTTTGAATAACTTTGGAGTATATCTAGAATACGTCGCCGAAACCGAGGGTATAACCCTCTCAAAGCAACAAAATATCAACACCAGTGTTCTTTCAAGAAATCAAACAGACACAGGATATTCAATAGGTATGAAATTTAGGTTCTAACAAAAAATCGGGCGATGCCCGATTTTTTATTTTGGTGGATGAGACTGGACTCGAACCAGCGACCCCCACGATGTGAACGTGATGCTCTAACCAACTGAGCTACTCATCCAAACAAAAACCGCTTAAACCGCGGCATGTTTTTGGTGGGGATAGTGGGACTTGAACCCACACGGTTGCAATAACCAAAGGATTTTAAGTCCTCAGCGTCTACCATTCCGCCATATCCCCAGGACCCGTAAAACTTGGTGGAGCTGATGGGACTCAAACCCACGACCTCTACGATGCGAACGTAGCGCTCTATCAACTGAGCTACAACCCCAAAAACTCTTGACTATATGGTGGGCATAAGAAGACTCGAACTTCCAAGGGTCGCCCCACTAGTACCTGAAACTAGCGCGTCTACCAATTCCGCCATATGCCCCTAGAGCGCAACCATAATAAACCAATTTGCCAAGATTTGCAACAAGAAAATGACAAGGAACCATGCAACTTTAACTTATCTTTTCACTTGCCCAATAAAAGTAAAATTTGCTAACATTTGGAGAGAGATGAAGAGACTTCTAGTTTTAGGCACTTTTCTGGCATTTTTAGGTATTGCATCAACCGATGCAGCTGTGCGTGATGTGCAAAATCCATCAAGAAAAAAATCTGTAACTGTTACACAGCAACGAACAAGCACCTCGCCGAAAGCCACACAAACAACAAACAAACGAACTGTATCAACAACCGCACGGACGGGCACAAACCCGACCCGCACAGCAACACCAGTCAAAGCTCAAAGCACCCGCGAAACAGTACGAAGTGGTGTACGTACCGCAACATCTCGTTCCGCAACAACACGAGCAACACAACCCACATCGCGCACAGCTAAACAAATAAAGACCACCCGTGCCGCCGAAACATCCACCGAAGAACAAAGTGTAACAACACGTACCGGTGCTATTTACGAAAAATGTAAAAACGCTTATTTTAGTTGTATGGATCAATTTTGTATGTTGAAAAATGACGATTATCGCCGTTGTTCTTGTAATGACCGCGTTGTTGATTTAATGGAATTACGTAACAATTTATCAGAAACAAACACAAAATTAACCGAATTTAACGAAAATCTTGATGTTGTTGGTATGACACGCGGCCAAGCAACCGCCATGCACACAGAATCCGATGGCGAAAGCGCGTTAACCGCTGATGTTTCCGCATCAAAAGCATTATTACAAGCAATTTTGAATTCTATACGTGGTGATGACGCAAATGTCGGTGGAAAGATGTCCGATCTTAATAGTGTGAATATTTCCATGGACACCGCGAATGCCTTTGGTATAACAGATTCCGCCCAAGTTGTCGCATCTTATAATGGCAAGGCGTTGTATAATGCTGTATACCCAAACTGTCGTGACGCGGTAAAAAATGATTGTAATGATGCGGCATTACAACGTGCAATTACCGCATATTTGATGGCGGTAGAACAAGATTGTAATACAGTTCAAACCGCCATCGTCGGAAAGCAAAAAGAATTAAAGGCGGCTATCCGTGAGGGGAGCGCGATGCTTGATTTAGCCCGTGTTGAAAACCGCAAGAAACACAACTCTTCGGATTTAACGACATGTGTAAACGAAGTGGAACAAGCAATTCTTAGCGAGGAAGTTTGTGGCGCAAATTATCATAAATGTTTGGATAACGGGGAATATATTGATGTCACAACGGGCAAACCGATTGCGGGCGTTAGTGATTTTTATAAACTTGAACAACTATTGCGTTTTTCCGAAGGACGTGACGCTTCAAACCAAAAGTTGACAACCATTGCATCCAATCAGACATTTATAAACAAATTCGAAGATAAAACAAAAAAATTCGCCCAAGATGCACTTGATAAATGCACGGAAAAAGCAGACGACGCATGGCGCAATTATTTGGACAAAGCATTGGTGGACATATATTACGCCCAACGTAGCAAGGTCAAGGAAATAAAACAAGGATGCTTTGATTTCATATCAAAGTGCTATGTTGAAAAGGAAGCGTCTATCACTGTTGCTATGGAATCACTAATTGACGGCACAACGGATACGGAACTTGTTCCGGATAAAATAGCACTTACCCGAACAATGTGCACAGATTATATAGAATCATGTAATTCAATGTTTGGGCAAACAAACATTGTTCAAGAGTATATGGATTTGCAAGAAAACACCGATACTCTGGCAGCATGTCGAGCGGTTGCACAACAGTGCTTTAACAAATTTGGTGGCGATAATTACGAAAACTTTTACGACCCATATTCAGGCCTGTTTAATCAAGGCGTAGACCAAATATTTGAATACGGCGATTTAACCCTTGCGCCAACAACCGCGATGGACTGGTTTTCGCTTTACCAATATGATGCAGATGGAAAAATGTTAACGGATAATGGAACCGGGTTGCCACTATATAAATCGCCCTGCGCCAAAGAAGTTGCGGAAATAACCAGTTGTGCCGAACAAATTGAACAGGTATTCGGTGGTCTTGATTCGTTCCTTGCACTACGTAAGAAACATCCTATTTTTAGTACATATACATACTCTGAACCCACGGGTGCTGATACCGATACTATTGCGCACGGATACGGTTGGGTTAACGATTTATCGGATGGGGCATCATGGCAACAAGGTGACGCCTCGTCATGGCAAAGCCTTAACCGTAAAATTCGTCCGGTAGGTGTTGCAACAGAAGTATATAATCAAATTATTGACCGTCTGGGTATAGAATGCGCCAATGCACGCGGTCGTTTTGTAGAAGCACAATATATTAATCATGATAGATACGGAACAACATCTAATTCTAGTGTTTGTAATATAACATCAGCAGATAATTTATTATCTGGATACACATTACTCACAAATGAATATATATGTCCAAAAGATTATACAAACCAAATTGCAACCGAAGCTTGGGGGGCATGTCAATGCTTTGAAAATGGCGCTCGGCGCAGTATGAATGGCGAATCGCCAAAATGTGAACAAGCGACAAGGAATTGTAGTTCTAATAACTGCACAACTCTCACAGAATATAGTGATACTTGGTATCAATGTAATTTATTAGATAATGATAATCGTGTCTGCCCAGGGTGTAACACAACATGTTCTATTAGTACCGAAACAGTACAACCCGCGATAAATTAATGAATAATGCATAAAAAAAATAATCGGTAATTTTATTTACCGATTGTTTTTATAATATCATTTGCAATCAGTTTACTTGCGACACCACGGGGGCGCACCCAAAGTTTGTCAGCGTTTTTTAATTCTTCTATCATTTTTTTACGGTTCGCTGGCAACACAAGATTGTCCAAAGCGTTGATTATATTGTCCGATGTAGCGTCACCCCCAAGACATTCGGGGTAAACACCGCGATTCAGCAATATATTCACCAAAGAAACCCATTTTACATGTATTAAAAGATGGCCAATAAACGTGGTTATTTTGTTCATCTTGTACACAATAATTGCGGGAATGTGTAACATAGCCAATTCCGCCGAAACGGTGCCACTTGCGGCAATCGCCACATATGTTTTGCTGTATAAATCATACCGCTGGTTTCCTGAGACCAATTCGGGTTTCACCGACCAATCCTTAATATTTTCACAAACATATTTTTCGGTGGTTTCAACAACTGGTATTGCAAAACTATATCCCATATATCCACAAGAATTTATTGTTTCAACAACCTGTTTAAATACGGGCATCAATTTTTTAACTTCGCTCATACGGCTTCCGGGTATAATTGTAATGATTTTTTTATTTCCGGTATCCTTTGATTCATATTTACCCAACAAAGATTCCGCCACGGGATGTCCAACCGCAATAGTGTCCAAACCAAATTTGGTGAAATAGGGCACTTCAAAATCAAAGAAAGCGTATAATTTATCAAATATTTGTGCATACTTTTTAGCACGTCCCGAACGCCACGCCCAAACTTGTGGCGCGACAATATGATGGAACCGCAAACCTCGTGCTATTAATTCACGTCCTTTGGCACTTTTTTTCACACCTTTGACAACAGATTTTGCGAACCCTGGAGAATCAATAGTCAAAACCATATCTGGTTCCGTATCCAAAATCGCAGCAATTGTTTCACGAATACGACGCTTTAATGTACGTGCATGACCCAAAACCTCTATCACCCCCATTACAGACAAATCGGCCATGGGAAATATAGATTTTAATCCGCAGGATTGCATTTCGGAACCACCAATACCGACGAATTCAACGCCACGTAATTGACGCATAACACGTGCGCCTAAAACGTCACCAGAAACTTCCCCAGCGATTATAAAGATTTTCTTATTCGGCATTTGTTGAAGTTCCAATTCCGCGTTTAGAACGATTTTCTATGAAATCAATTGCATCCATCGCGTATTTGTTATTTTTAACTTCCTTGCGAACATGGGCAAGACGTTCCGCAACCGTTCCTTCGGTTCCACGAAATACAGCACTATAAACATTGTGAATTGCGTGCATATCTTCATTAGTAAAACCATGACGCATAAGTCCAACACGGTTTATAGTACGATAAGTCGCGCGTGCACCATCGTATATCGCATACGGTAAAATATCATTAGCAACACCGGACATACCACCAATAAAGGCATTACGACCAATACGCGCAAATTGCAAGACCATAACACCGCCCGATAAAATCGCAAAATCTTCGACTTCGACATGTCCAGCAACTTGGACAAGGTTGGACATAACCACACTGTTACCAATTTTACAATCATGACCAACGTGGGCATTTACCATAATTTGACAATCATCCCCAATAACAGTTCCATCCGATGCGGGGGTGCCCGAATGTATCGTCACGTATTCACGAATACGACAACGTTTACCAATACGCAACCCCGTCATTGCGGATTCTTCCTGCCATTTTAAATCTTGACTCATAACACCCAAAACAGCAAAAGGATAAACAATGGAATCATCACCAATACTGGTTTTTCCATCAACAACAACATTGGATACTAATTCAACCCTGTCACCTAAAACAACATTAGATCCCACAATACAAAAAGGTCCTATTTTACAATCTTGACCAATAACTGCGCCTTTGTGAACAACGGCGCTTGGATGTATTTCCGTCATTTCATCACCATATTTTCTTTGTTTATACAACAAATAATATAGCAAAAAACCCCGGTTTGTTATTCAATAAATATAACAAATTATAACAGGAACTTGGTATCACCCAACCCAAGATTTTTATGTTTTATAACGGAATACAAGATTCCCAGCACAACAAGCGTTGGCATGGTAACAAGGACACCGAACAAAATAACCGCCCAAGCAAACATTTTTTCCATCATCACGGGGGCAATTTTTTCCACATGCCGTACCGACAACGCAAAAAGGACGAAAGCACAAGCCATTGTCGCAACCAAGAAAGGCACAGCTTCGGTTAAAACAAATAAGACCGCACACAAAATTGTAATCACACGAAGCAACCATTTTATTTTGATAAACGCGCTTTGATGAATAGAACCACGAGGTTTAACAAAAGCAAGTGCACAAACAGCCGAAAATACTAAACCTGTTATCAAAACCCATAACAAATGCAACGGTGTAAGATTTCCAAGTTGACCAAACCTAAAATATTCCGGTTGCATCATTACACCAACAACCGTCAAAACCATAACAAGCATTGCAAATGAAACGGGACTTTCACGATGCCACCATTTATGTCCGACGAATAAACCAGATAACACCGCAAATATCTGTAAAATCGGCCCCCACCAATTTAATGTATCACTTAACCCAACAAGCGTTAACACAACGCCAGCAACCAATAAGTTCACAACCCATTTTTTGCGTTTTGATGTAGTTGGATCACCATACCACAACGGCAAACACACACTGGTCGTTTTTTGTCCCACAAAAACACAAGTAATGAATAGTATAAATGCGGTCACATAGGGCAACAAGGAAACACCATCACGCAATACATCGTAATTTCCCCCCATCAAGACGAGCCAAATACCAACCATAACAACCGTCCAAAAAGATGTGCGTTGCGTGTTCAAATACTTTCCCAACCCAATACCAGCCAAACCAGAACGTCCAAGGAAAAAAGCCGCGATAAACAACGGCAAACAAAGCAGGGCATTCCACAAAAACGCCGGTCCCGCCAACGCCGCATTATTAAAAGCACTTATCGCACTTGGAACAACAGTTATATCTTCAAACATAAACTTGCCTTTTGTTTTTATTGGATTATTATAAATACGTATGTCAGAAAAACAAGAAAATTTTACCATTATGGGTGGTCGCGTAAAAATACGACGCGGACGGTATAACCCAACAAGTGACGCCGTGTGGCTTGCATCTTTTGTTGAAAACACACCTAAAACCGCACTTGATGCGGGCATTGGGACGGGTGGGGTGGCACTTTGTTTACTTTGCCGTATGTCAAAATTGAAAATGACGGGCATTGATATTTCGGCGGAAATGCTTGCAGAATGCGCACAAAACGCCGAACTAAACGGTAAGGAAATAGATTTAATAAACACCGACATTATTTCCTGGCGAACGAATAAAACTTTTGATTTGGTGGTTTCTAATCCGCCTTTTTTCAAGGGCACCCCCGCAAAACACAATGCCCACCATAACGCCAATCTTGGAATTTGGACACGAAAATGTATTGCACGCGTAAAACCAAACGGAACTTTTGCAACCATAGTTGACGCATCCGCGGGCGCGGAAGTAATCGCCGCCGTTGCGGAACATTGTGGTGACATTACTATTTTACCACTTTTCAGCAAAAAAAATACCGCCGAACGTGTTTTGATTTCTGGTCGTTTGGGGGTTAAATCAGGAACAAGGATATATTCTGGCTTAAATATGAACTGTGAAGCCATTTTGCGCGATGGCTTGACTATTAAAGAATATTTGGCTATGCTATCAAAGTTATGATAAATTTTATAACACGATATTTTACGTCATTATGGGCTTTTATCACATCGCCATTTCGTGCGATATGGCGTTTAATCGTACGTATTTTTCCACCGCGTGAATTTACGGTTATGGACACACCACGTGGTAATGTTTACACTTTTCAACAAAGCAGTTTTTGGCGTTTTACGAAATTCTGTGCAAAGGTGGGGCTTGTTGTTTGGGCATCTTGGTCAACCTATGTATTCGTATATCATAGACCGATGTTGCAAAAAAGAACCGCTGAATTGCGCCAAATGCGTGAAAAACACTCCATGCACATGAGCGATTTACAATCATACCTTGGGAAATACAACGAACTTACTAAAAACATAAGCATTATTGATGATAAATTATTAAACACCGAAAAACTTACCGACGACCAAAAGGAAAAATTATTAAACGAACGGTTGAAAATCTGGGGTGAATTAGATTTCTTGAAAATACGTATTACGGAAATGTTTACCGACGAAGATTATATGCCAGAATACGCAAAAATGTCTGATTTCGCGTTGGAATACGAACTTGTTCGTGCGGAAAATACCGAAATAAAAAAGCGAGATGCCGAAATTACCCAAGGTGTCGCACAAATAGTCGAAGCCGACAGTAAATTATTTGATGCCATGTCCAAACTTACCAATGAAAAATTGGACGAAATGCGTGACCATTTGCACAATGCAACCACAACACTTGCAAACATCGGTCTTAGCGAAGAAACACTTGTTCAAAAAGCGAATAATTATTCAAGTAACATCGTGGGAATTGTATTTAACCCGTTAAAACTTGATAAAAATCTTGATGAAAAATATCAAAAACTTGCAAATAAAATCGAAACTTGGAGTGGCCTTAACAGATTACGTAAAATCTTACCACTTGGCGCACCGGTTGATAACGTGCGCATCACATCCCGTTACGGCATGCGTAATCACCCGATTGATGGCGAACGAAAAATGCACCGTGGAATAGATTTTGCGGGAAATATTGGAACCCCATTAAAAGCGGTTGCACCCGGCGTTGTTATTTCCGCGGGCGAAGAAAAAACGGGATACGGCAAAACCGTTGAAATCGACCACGGGTTAGGGTTTACCACACTTTATGCACACCTTGAAAAACCAATGGTTTCACGCGGTGCAAAAATTAAAGCAGGGGACATTGTTGGGCTTGGTGGTTCTTCGGGACGTTCCACCGGTCCGCATTTGCACTATGAAATACGGTACAAAGGCACCCAATTTGATCCCGAAAAATTTGTAAAGGAATAGGAAATGTTGGCTTTTACGGACGCAGATAAAAAAACATCACCCACCGTTATAGGTGCGGGTTGCAAATTAACCGGTGACATACACACTGATCATAACGTTCAGATTCATGGTCATGTCATTGGCGACATCGTTGCCGAAACGGTTGTCATAGGACGTGGTGGTTTAGTTGAAGGCAAAATCCAAGCAGAAAATTTATTTTTACACGGTAAATTGGACGGCCCCGCCACCGTTGATATTGCAAATATTTTCAGTCATGCGGAAATGACCGGCACGTTGTCTTATCGTACATTGAACATAACCGCCAATACTGGTTTGGAATGCAAACTTGCGAAACGCAAAGATACCAAGGATAAATAAAATGAACAAAATGATAGAAAAGGTTTTTATTGCTGCCGACCATCGTGGTGTAGGGTTAAAATTGTATTTAACAGAAATGTTAAGTGCCGCTGGCTATAACGTTGTAAATCTTGGTACGGATGACTTAAATACCCCCATTGATTTCCCGGATGTTGCCAAAAATTTAGCCGACGCCATGCTAGATACGGAAAACACACGCGGAATCCTGATTTGTGGCACGGGTGCGGGGGTTCAAATTGCGGCAAATCGTTATCGTCATATTCGCGCATCACGGTGCGACCGTCCGGACCAAGCACGCGATGACCGTTTTCACGATGATATAAATGTTTTGGCGTTGGGGGCCGATGATTTAGACATAGAAATGGCATTTATGTGCGCCCAAGCATTTTTGGAAAGCCCGTTTGACGATTGTGAAAAGCGTCGTCGCAGGATTGAAAAGATATCTTAGTGGTTAGTGTAAATTGATAGTTTAACCCCCGCCGAAAAATGGCGGGGGCTAATTTTATTTTATATATAACGAATTAACGTCGTGTTTGTATTTCTTTACATTTTTCCGCCAATTCTTTTGGCAAATATTTTATATCAAAAGTGTCAAGAATCCGTTTCACATCTTCGGGGTGTGATTGCAAGTGTCCCAACATAATATTTACTGCCATATTACGGACAAAATCCTTGTTATCGGCATTAAGTTTTTCACCCATCAACAAGTCAAAATAGACACGGTTTTCTTCTGCCATTTTTTGCATAATATCATCAGCAACACGAGATAATCTTTTAACACATTTAGGATCTATACCTTGTTCCTTTGCGATTTTTTCGACCATATCTACATCTTTACGACGTTTAGCCGCACGAATTCCCAAAGCCATCAAGATTATCAATTCAACCAACAACACAGACATGTGTGTCAACCAACGACCATTTATCTTGTTGGAATCTATGTGACCGTTTGGATCTCTTAAATCCCAAAATGTTTTGTCACCCTGGTACCCTAAATTCCCCGCATGATATATCGGGACAAACGCTTCCCCAAGTGCACCACCTAAAGAATGCGTTGGATAAACCGATGGCTCAACATTTGGATCCACAAATTCTGCCTTGGTATCACGCGACAAACAATCAACACTAGCTATTACAATGTTCAGAATTGCGAACAATAAAACAGTCCCTTTTAAATTAAGGTAAGCACCAAATTTGCTATAATGTTTTTTTTCTGCTTTTTTTTCTGCTTTTTCTTGTTCCTTGAGTTTTTCGCGGTTCAACCGTTTGTTCAATTCCGCTTCGGCGCGTTCGGCTTCTTCTTTGGCCTTGCGGTCAATAGCATCAACATCTGATTGGCTTACACCAAAAAATAATTTCTTTTCATCCGCCATTTTTTATCCTTTTTGTTGTTTCTTACACACAAACAATAACACAAATTATAAAACTGTCAACACTTTTACACAAAAAAAGTAAAACAAAAAAACACCGCCCAAAGCAGGGCGGTTGTTTTTTTATTTAACGATTATACTTAACGGCTTTTTACTGCTATTCTTTTATTGTTTTGTTTCTTTTTCTTCTCTATCTCGTCTTCAATTTTACCGGCACCCAAGGCCACCAATGTTCCCAAAAGTGCGGAACTAGCCCCAAAAAACAAAGTAGTCATAACCCACACATCACCTTTACCAAGGCTACTTGGGGTAAACTCTTGTTCCATAGATGCCAACGCCCTTTCTTCTGCATCCGCTTGATAATCTGTCACAGCATACGTCATCGAAGAAATAAACGCCGCTAATCCTACACCCAAACCAATAACGTTACTTGCTCTAACTTTTTTTTCTGACATTTTACACCCCTTGGTTGCTTATTACGAACGCAATCATAACACCAAACATAATATTGTCAACAAATATTTTCAAAAAACAATAAAAAACACCGCCCAAAGCGGGGCGGTGTTCACGAACCACTCACACTAACCACCAATCACTTTTTAACCACGAAGTTGACCAATTTTTTCGGGACAACAATGGTTTTGATTATTTCAACACCAGTTAATTGGCGGGTTGCGGTGTTTTTAGCCAGCGCAATCAATGTATCATCATCGGCATTGACATCGGCGTTAAATTCACCAACACGTTTACCGTTTACGGTGACAGCAAATGTCGTGGTCGTTTGAACCAACTTTGATGCGTCAAATGTCGGCCACGGTTCAAACACCAAAATGTCTTTGTGTCCCAATTTTTCCCACATTTCTTCGGTTAAATGCGGCGCAAACGGGTTTAACATTTGAATCAAAACCTCGTACGCGCGACGTGGCATTTTACCACCCGGAAATGCATTGATAAATTCCATCATTGCAGAAATAGATGTATTGAACTTCATTCCGTTTAATCTTTCGGTCACATCGGCAATTAAACGATTTACAAGGAAATCTTGTTCCGTCGTCAATTCATCATCCGTCAAGTTATCAGATAAGTTTTCAACACGTTTAAGGAAGCGTTGAACACCAGCCAGCGCACCATCCGTCCAAACAGTATTACTTTCCCACGGTCCCAACGAAAGCACCGAAACACGTGCGGCGTCGGCACCAACTTGTTCCAACAAATCCAATGTCATAAATCCATTACCACGTGACTTTGACATTTTATAACCATCACTGCCCAATAACACACCCAAAGCAGTACGTTTTGTATACGGTTCAACACCAGGGACGAATCCCATATCTGCCAATGCTTTATACCAAAAACGAGAATAGAGCAGGTGACGTGTTGTATGTTCCATACCGCCATTATAATGATTTACCGGCATCCACGCATCCAACTGGGAACGACCACAGAATTCTTTGTCATTATGCGCATCAAGATAACGCATAAAATACCACGAAGAACCCGCCCATTGCGGCATTGTATCGGTTTCGCGTTTTGCCGCACCGCCACAACAAGGACATGTTGTATTTACCCATTCACTAGCACGCGCCAATGGACTTTCACCATCTTCGGTTGGTTTATAATCGGTCATATGGGGTTGCATTATCGGCAATTCGCTTTCCGCCACGGGTTGCCAGCCACACTTTTCACAATAAACCAATGGTATCGGTTCCCCCCAATACATTTGACGTGAAAAGCCCCAATCTTTTAATTTATACTTTGTCGCCCCATGTGCAAAACCATGTTCGGTTCCGTATTTAATCGCGGTGGCAATTGCTGTTTCTTTATCCATACCATTCAAAAACTCAGAATTGATATGTAAACCATCACCTTCGTAAACAGCATCAGGTTCACCACCCGAAAGCACAGGGATAATTTCCAAACCAAACTTTTTTGCAAAGTCCCAATCACGTGAATCATGTGCCGGCACCGCCATAATAGCACCAAAACCATAATCCGCCAAAACATAATCAGATGTAAAGATTGGTATTTTACGACCATTAAACGGATTTGTCGCCATGGCACCTTCTAATCTCACACCGGTTTTATCCTTGGTAGCATCGGTACGTTCAATTTCCGATTTCGCCTTGGCGGCGGCAATATATTCACGAACAGCATCAGCGTTTTTAATACGCCCTTCGTCCAACCATTTCTTTACCAATTTGTGTTCCGGTGCAATAACACAGAATGTCACACCAAATATAGTATCAACACGCGTTGTATAAACGGTCATAATATCGTCACCAACACGAAAATCAACATCTGCACCATGTGAACGACCAATCCAATTGATTTGCATGGTTTTGACCTTTTCCGGATAATCAACCAACGCCAAATCATCAATCAAACGGTCGGCATATTTTGTTATCGCCAAATTCCATTGCATTTTCATTCTTTTTTCAACCGGCCCATGACAACGATCACAACAGCCATCTTCCAATTCTTCGTTGGTAAGGGTGGTACGACAATTCGGACACCAATTCATCGGTAATTCCGATTTATATGCCAAACCATGCTTAAAAAACTGAATAAACATCCATTGGGTCCATTTGATATAGTCCGCATCAGAAGTCGCAACGCGTGACCCCGGATCCACGGACCAACCAGCCCGATCAATTGTTTCAGAATAAGACTTCTTCAATTCTTCGGATACATCAGCAGGATGCCGTCCAATTTTGGTAGCATATTTTTCAGCAGCGATTCCCAAAGAATCAAAGCCCATTGGATACAAAACGTCATAGCCCAAATGACGACGAAAACGCGCCATAACATCCATACCCGAATAATTCAACAAATGTCCCGCATGCAAGCCAGCACCAGACAAGAAAGGAAATTCCACCAAATTATAAAAGCGCGGTTTAGAACCATCATTTTTTGGAACAAAGGCATGTTCATCACGCCAACGCTTTTGCCATTTTGCTTCACGTTCAAAAATTTTCTTTATATCGTCATTTGCCATTTTTAATACTCCTAGTGCTAAATATGCCGTGGTAAACTAGCAAAAAAACATAAAACTTTCAAGTTTTTTTCTGTTTCACGAATTGTTTTATACGGTATTATTTTACCACATCGATTTTTCTTGACTTTTCTGCGGACTTGCGACATAATAGGGCGAACTTTTAATAAACAAAAAGGCAAAACAAAAATGGCAACGACAAAATCGTTAAAAAAATGCGAATTAGAAGCCAAATGGTATCTGATTGACGCAACTGATTGCACGTTGGGACGCTTGGCGGCATATACCTCAAACATCTTGCGTGGCAAAAACAAAGCCACATGGACACCGAACATGGATTGTGGTGACCATGTAATCATCATCAATGCGGACAAGGTTGCTTTATCTGGAACCAAGGCCGACAAAACAAAATTCTATTGGCACTCGACATACCCAGGCGGTATCAAAGAACGCACATTGGGGCAAATGCGCAGTGAAAAACCAACATTATTGGTTAAAAACGCTGTTAAACGCATGATGGGGCGTCGCACTGCGGTTGCTTTGGCCGACAAACGTTTGACCAAATTGCACGTATATGCAGGTGCCGAACATAAACACGCCGCACAAAATCCGGTTGTTATCGATTTTGCTGGCTTGAACCGTAAAAACAAAAGGGGCGAATAATGGCTACTACAACAAAGAAAACGACCGCCACGAAAAAGGCGACAACTGTTAAGAAAGCCGCCTCTGCTACAAAAACTGCGGCGAAAACAACTGTCAGCACACCAAAGTTGAACAATGCAACTTATGCAACTGGCAAACGTAAAGATTCTATTGCTCGTGTATATTTGATGCCGGGCAAGGGCAACATTGTTATCAACGACCGTGCGATGAAAGAATACTTCCGTCGTCCGGTGCTGCAAATGATTTTGAAACAACCATTCGAAGTCACAAAACGTGATGGTGCATACGATGTATTCGCTATGGTTTTGGGCGGTGGTTTATCTGGTCAAGCTGGTGCCGTGAAACATGGTATTTCCAAGGCATTGGAAAAAGCCGAACCAGATTTACGTGCTGCATTAAAGGCCGCTGGCTTCTTGACCCGCGATAGCCGTGTTGTTGAACGTAAACACTATGGTTTCCGCAAGGCACGTCGTTCTACACAGTTCAGCAAACGTTAATATCAAGTTTGCGAATTGCGAACACAAAAAACCGCCAGAAATGGCGGTTTCTTTATTTCATAAAATATATTCTTTTAACGACCTTGTTCCAAATCTTTTTTTGTGGTTCCAAACGATTCTTTTCTTTCCATGAACGCCTTGTCACCAAGTATTGCTTTGTAAATATCAGAATCTTTCAAAACATACTTAATGATACGTTTATTTATATATTCAATCATGTCGGTATATTGTGGATCAACAACACTACCGCAAGAAATAGCGTTTACGTTGTCGGCAGCAATATGTTCCAATTTACCGTTCTTAACAATAGCACAAAGAACACCGTAATTGTGTGGCAAAAAGATAACCACACCGTTATTGCTCCTGAAAACATTGCCGTCTTTTTCATCATCGGTCACAATCTTGGTAAGGGTTTCACCATCAAGTCCCAAAATATTTCTTGCAACCCCTGTATAAAAAACATCTTGTCCATCTAATCTTGGGGGATTATCCATTGAAACGGCATATTTCTTTTCTTTCTGAACGTATTGTTGCGGAACATTTTGGTTTTGTGCAAATAATGCAACAGGGCTGGTCATGGCGACAAACGCCAACGCGCCAATAAATTTTGTTTTTACGGACATATATACACCTTTGCTTTTGTTATCAAGTTTTTATCACAAAAATAAAAAAAGTCAACAAAAGTTTATTATTCACGATTGTTTCAATATCTGATTCTGTTTGTCTGTAAACGACCATTTTTTTACTCCTTCCTTTTGAGACAAAAATATCACAAAAAAACATTACAAAAAATATTTTTCAATTTCTTTAAAAGTGGATTTCTTACATATAACTTTATGTTGCTTTCACAAAAAAACAATGTATAATCACGGGGCACTTTTAATAATTACCCAGGGGAAAATTATGATAAAAAAAGAAAAAATCAAAGATTTACATTATTCCGCGACTGGCGTTTTATCCGCTGACACGGTTCAAGCGGCCGCCGATGAAATTTTAACCGAATACGGCAAAACCGCAAAGATGCCGGGATTTCGCCCCGGCCATATACCACTTTCGGTATTACGTCAAAAATACAATGCTTCCGCATACGGCGAAGCCATTGACAAGTTAATGAATAAAGATTTGAATGAATATACCACCGAAAAGAAAATTCGTTTGGCGGGCGCACCAAAGGCCGATTTAGCGGGTTGGGAATTTGGCAAAGATGTTGAATACACATTGGAATTTGATATTTTGCCAACTTTGCCGGAAATTGATTTGGGCAAAATCACACTCACCAAAAAAGTGACAAAAATTGATGAAAGCGAAGTTGAAAAAGCAATTGAAAACTTGCGTCGCAGCCGCAGTGTTGCGGAAAAGCAACCGGCTGATTATGTGGCCACGGATGGCGACACCGCCGTTATCGATTTCAAGGGCTTTATTGGCAAGGAAGCATTCGAAGGTGGCGAAGCGAAAAAACATCATTTGGTATTGGGTTCCGGATCATTTATTCCGGGATTCGAAGAACAGGTTGTTGGTCACAAAGCGGGCGACAAATTTGATGTCAATGTAAAGTTCCCAAAGGAATATCATGCGGAAAACTTGGCGGGCAAAGCCGCGCGTTTTGAAATCGTTTTACACGAAGTCCGTAAACATATCTTGCCGGAATTAAATGATGAATTCGCGAAAACAATTGGTCAAGAAAGCGTTGACGCTTTGCGCGAACACATCCGCAATATTTTGAACGAACAATATGTCGAAGCAGCAAAGCAAGAAATGCGCAACGAGTTGTTGGAAACATTGTCAGACAAGGTTAAAATGGATTTGCCGGAAACGTTGGTGAACCAAGAATTGGATATGGCGCGTGCGGAGCATGAACACCACCACGCACACTGTGATTGTGACAGCAAATGCGAAGGCGATTGTAAATTCGATGAAAAAAAGGAACGCAAAGAAGCCGAACGCCGTGTTAAACTTGGTCTGGTTTTGGCGGAGTGGGGCACACAAAACAAAGTGGAAGTCACACGCGATGACTTGCAACAGGCAATTTGGGCCGAAGCATCACGTTATCCGGACCCCAAACAAGTTTTTGAGTTCTATAACAAAAACCAAAACGCCGTTGTTATGTTGCGTGGTATGATTTTTGAACGCAAGGCATTAGATGCAATGTTGGAACACGTGAAAACAAAAGAAAAATCGGTTAAACCCGAAGAATTGTTTCAGCAAGCCAAGGCGAAATAATTAAAAACCAAACAATAAAAACACCGCCCAAAGCGGGGCGGTTGTTTTTTTGTTAAAAATCTTCCCTGATATTCCTTTTTATATATTGCGGAAGATTTTCCCCTTTTTGTAACTCGTTGGATTTATCCTCAAGCTCTTTTATAGCACGACTTATATTTTCAATCAAATCTTGTTTGTTTTTTATACCTTCCTTAAAAGCTTCTACCTCTGCTTTTCTTTCTTTTATGACACGATCCAACCGAAAACGTCCAGGTGTCCCCAAAGGAACAACTTTTTGAACCCCTTTGTTATTATCATCATCGTATCTTAATGATTCTTCTACCTGTTCGATATCAGATTTCAACCAATAGGTCAAACTTCTCATATTTTCAATCAATCTATAAAATTCACGTATTTTTGCAAACAGTTCCAAAACACTAGAATATGCAGGCAAATCCTCGGAATATTTACTATAAAGATCGTGATTATGATCAGCAACACGGCCATTTATTTTGTATCCACCCGTCATATCCTCAACTGATTCCGTTACGCTTTTATCTGGGAACCAAACTTTACGATTTAAATCACGTGTTGCAAACACTTGGCTCCTTAACAACTCCGCGGAATCATTGATATTTTCCACATCTTTTTTTAAATTTTGTATTTTTTCTTTTAACTGTTCCATAAAACTATTGAGTTGCGAAACAGTATTTCTCATCATCTGTAAATCTTTGTTCACATCTTCTTTTATACGATCACCCCCATATTGTTTATACGCCTTGTTCAATTCGGCACTATAATACTGCTGTCCTCCAAAAACCTTGGGCACATAATTTTTAGGGTCTTCACCAACATATTCCAATATCTTTTCCACCGCTTCAAATTTTCCTGCATTTTCACAATAAGTGATTGCTTTGGAAATATTTTCGGCATCTTTTTTCAATGCATGTAATACTAAATCAATATCGTTATCTCGAAGCCACTTATCACAACTTAAAATATTAAGCGCAATTTCGTTTTGCACATTATCAGACACATGTTCAGTTGATAGCGCTTTGAATAACATTTTTTGAACCGCATAATAGTTCTGCGAATTCATACTCAACGTATCATTTATCAAATTCAAAATTTTTGCGGCTTTCTCCTCTGATTGGATAAGGTTTCTTTTATTCCACAAAGGCTCTAAATAATCTATATCACCCAATAAAGATACAGCTTCTTTATAATCAGCACTTTCCTTGATTGCACTATTGTTACTGACAATATCCCAGGCTTCATGTATCTTTGCAGCCAAATCTTTTTCTTGCTGTGAATTTAACCTTTTGGAATACGTATCAAACCAAGAAGCAAGACCGTTTTTGTCACGTTTATACCCCTGCAAAAATTCTACAAACGCAGGTTCTTTTTCTTGATCAGCATAAGATGCCAAGATATCAAAAAATTTCTTGACACATTCTTTTCTTCCCATCTCTCGCGCTTGTCTTTGTTCCTCTTCTACGGCTCTTCTCGCTTCCTCTTCAATAGCTTTTCGTGCCTTCATCTTCTCCACTTCCAAAAGAGCCTTCTGATACATCTCTTTCTGTCCTGTTTCCCATGAATGCACTGGAGATGATGCTCCCGCCAAAACAAGTTCTATCATTACATCTATGTTTTTAGCAAATGATGTAGCCCTCAAGTCAGATCTATTTAACATGTTGACTTTCGCACCGGATTCAATAAGTAATCTTACTAGTTTTGGGTTTCCCCTAGCAGCAGCATACATCAAAGGCGTCATATGAAAATTACTATTACCCTCAGAACAAGACCACGCATTAACATCCGCACCAGCTTCTATAAGTAATTTTGCTATACGTAGATTTTCTACATACATCAAGGGTGTTTGCTTCTCAAACGCAACACCACCCAACCCCGGCAATAGAGATACAGGTTCCCGTCTCCATGTCGTTTCATTGACATTAGCACCGGCTTTTATAAGCACTTCTGCTAGGCTTATATTACCAACTTCGACAGCCTGCCTCAAAGGCGTTTTTTCACCAAACTCCTGAGTATCCTCACTCTTTGCATTTACATTTGCGCCAGCTTCTATAAGTAATTTTGCTTGTTCCCCTATTTCGACACACATCAATGGTGTTACACCATTCTCGTCTTCTGCATTAACATTCGCACCGGCTTTTATAGCATCCCTTATTAATGGCAAAAAATGCCGAGCAGCAATCCATTCCGTATTAGCAGCCTTACGCAAAGCCTCATCACTATCACCGAGCAACAAATCACGTTGAACTTCTGCAATTTTTTGTTCCGTATAATTACCAGAATGTGATTTTATACGCTCTTCCAACTCTTGTAGCTTTCTTGCTTCCTCATCCGAAAGAACAACTGCTTTTCTCTCACCATTTTCAACAATACGTGGCATTCTATCTCCTTTTCTTTATGTGACAATTTTATCATAAAATCGACCGATAACAAAGTAAAAAAACACCGCCCAGAGCAGGGCGGTTGTTTTTCCGGATTAACAAAACAAAACTTTATTTGCCTTTCTGCTTTTTTCTTCTTATGGCGATTGCCAAGGCGGTTATACCACCAAGCGCGCCCAAACCCAAGCCCAGACCCCAGCCGGATTTTTCAATATCGTCATTGACTTTATCCAATGCCGCCTGGACAGTGGCTTTGCCTTTTTCGCCACGTTGCAAATCCAAAGACTTTTCCAAATTGTCGCGTGCTTGGAACAACTCGTATCTTTCCGCACAAGCCACACCCAAATTATAATACGCAGATGCTGAATCCGTATGTTTTACCGACATTTCTAATGCCTTTTGGGCGGCATCTTTTGCGACATCGTATTCGCCAAGTTGGAACGAAACAAAAGAAACATCATTTTCCAACACCGCGTTATCATAACGGGTTTCCGTCAAAGGCAACAACAAATCCAGCGCACCTTGATAATCACCCGCATTAGATTTCGCAACCGCATCGTCATGTGCTTTACGTGCTTCCTTACGATTAATTTCTTTTTTGGGCTCGTTTTGTTCATCGGATGCAGGTGTTGTTTTTTCTGGTATCACATCTGGTCTGCCGTTTGAAACTTCTTCCCAAATGTAATCCATAACTGTTTCTTTTACCAACTTACATTCACCCGCCTTTGATTTATCTCTTGGCTTTTTTGCGATTTCAAGTTTTTCTTTGATATTGCTAAAATCCCATGTTGCATAGTCATCCTTGTCTGTGACAACTTTCATCATCGGCCAACCATATTTGTCTTTTATCTGTTTCCCGTTTTTATCCAAAACAGGGACACATTTACAAATTTCTTCAAGACGCAAACTATAACAACCTTCGGCACGCAAATCCAAGAAATCGTCAAAAGTAATCTTATTTTCTAATAACGCAGCAAAGAAATACAATCTGTTCAAAATACCAATAGGTCTACGGAACCCTGTTAAACGTCTGCTTAATTCTTTTTTGCTAACACCAGCATTTACCCCCTTTAAAAAGTTAGATTTTTTAAAGGCAGTACCGCCAACAGCATATCTAAGCTGAACAGCCGCAAACAATATTGGTTCATCTATTGGAACTTTTATAACATCTTCAAAACCGTATATTTTATCGGGGTCGGTTTCTTTTTTACCACTTGCATCAACCCCCGTCCACACATCATGTTTTAGATAACGTCCAACATAGATATCACCTTCTTTTAATGTGCAAACATCGCCAGATTTTACGTCACCTTCTTTTTTACCATTTGATTTGTATTTAACCGTGACACCGGATGCAAATGTTTGTTTATCCTTTCGGCCACCATCACCATACGCCTTGTATGCGAAATTTTCCGTAAACGCCAACAAAAATTTAATATTGCTAAGATTTCTTTCAAACAACGCTTTGTTACCATATGGGTCATCGGCATCGTTTGTAATCGGTGCCACAACTTTATCTTTTTCTTGGTCCGTAACGACACCCATTTCAACAGTATCTTCGTTTTCATCGTCGCGATTTTCACGATTGGAATTACACGCCGCCAACCACAAAGACATAATGCTTATCAACGCACCATTTTTTATATTTGCTAAAAGATTTTTCATTTGTTTTACCCCATATAGTTTTATTTAATGATTTACACCCACACCCCATAATTTCTGGGGTGGGGCATAAAATTTGCTTACTAGCGTTCGTATGAACCGTAACGCGCTTTGACCATTTCAATCGCACGTTTATAAGCATCTTTTTCCAAGACAGACTTTTTCTCTGACATTTGCTGTTTACGCGCAATTTCGTTTTTCAACGAGTCAACTACTTTCTTTTCCGCATCACTAAGTTCGGCCGGTTTCCAATCCTTGCGTTTTTGGATTTCTACAACCTCGGAATAATAGACACGAACACCTTTGTGGGCACCCGGTTCAAAACTGAAAGTTTTTTGACCAACTACCACATTTTTAGCTTCTTCTCCGGTTTTATGACTATACAATTCTTCGTATTCCTTGTTATCTTGGAAAACTTTGGTTTTAACCGTGGTCCCATTTTTACGTTTCTTTTCCACTTGCCATTTGTGGTTACCAAGATCAATCAACTTGTACGACGCACCTTCTTCATTGAAAAAGTTTTCGTTCAAGTTTTGGTCATATACATTTATTGTTTTACGTATTATCAAAACTTCTGGGTTCACATAATCGGTATCATTAAGACCCGCATATCCAAATTCCCAAGAACCGTCGCCAAGGTCTTCAAACCCTAACGAATTAGGATCTTCGGTTACATAATAATCCGTATAACGTTTTTCAACCGCTTTTTTAGCTGCAGAAATCTTCTTTTTGATATCACTGTCCATCTTTTTCAACTGCGATGCTATTTTATCTATTTCTTCTTGGGATAAATCAGAAACATTACTGATACTATCCAAAGGATTATGATGTTGGATATCCATCATCTTACCTTTTGCATATTCATCATAAACAACCTGTCTTAATAATCCATAAATCACACCCTCGGTATCGCCAGTATAAAATCTGGGCAAATGGTGTTTTTCAAGCAAATTGTTCACTTGTAACATATAATCTACGACAATACCAAATACCGCTTCTTTGACGTCTTTTTCCATAACACCGCCAAGGGTTTTAGAATACTCTATGCGCTCAATTTCTGTTTCATCTTTATAAATCTCTGGCAAAGAATGCAATTCTTCGCTAATTTTAAGCGCACCGTTTGCTTCCTTGATGGAATCATTAACATGTTCAAAATAGCCATCTTTTTCGGCTTTTAATTGTTGAGCTCGCTTATCCGCCGCTTCTTTAAGTGCCTTTTCGGCTTCTTGACGCATTTTTTCGGCCTTCTTTGCACTTTGATCGTCACCACAAGATGTCGTCACAACACCAAGCGCCATCAAAACCGCCAAAACACCTGTTTTTATTTTGTTTGCCAACAATGCATGTTTCATTTTTATACCCTTTGTTTTGTATTTACCGAATCGTTTTTCATTAAAAAACTTTTCTTTGATAAAAAGATAACACTTTTTTTACTTTTGTCAACACATTTTACAACAAAAAACCATTTTGTCAACCACAAAGCAAAGTAGGGCGAAAACCCGCTTGACAATTATGGACGGTCTGTATTTTAATTCATTATACAAAAGGATGAAAAATTATGGCGGATATAACAATAAAAAAACCAAAAGACGATAATACCAAAGGCGATTCCTATGCCGCGGCCGCATCGTGCGCACTCGTGTGGTGCATTTTGATATACTGCACGGTCAAAGAGGTTGGTATCGGCTATACCATTTTGAATTTTGGGGTTTCATTTGGTGCATATCTTGCTGGCAACGCATTCAGAAAATTTACCGCACCTGATGCGTTTGTATCACGTGGCGCATGGGATACCTTTTGTAAAAAGGTATTTTGGATTATAGGCCCACAACTTATTGCCATGGCACTGGGCAGCTTTATACTTTACGCAATAATCTATAACAATTGATGGAACAGGGCGCTTCCCCACCGTTTTTTTATGGATTTTTTGTGGTTTTTATATTAAAAAAGCCGTAAAAGCCGCAGATTTCTGCGGTTTTTACTTATTTTTTTCGGAAAAATAGGGCGATTTTCACAATTTTTCGGTTTTTGCGATGTAAAAAGCCACTAATATACCGATTTTCCAAATATTGTGTCCAGACATCATCATATCTATCCAAAAAAAACAAAAAAAATTACGCCCACAGCGGTAAAAAACAATGAAAAACATAATTTTTTAATAAAACATTACAGATATAAACACAAAGAAACGAAAAATTACCAAAATCTTGCGAAAAACCCAAACAACGGATACCACAGCGTCCAAAATGAAATAGAGCATACAAATATACACCCACAACGACGATACAGAGCCGTAAATAACACCAGAACAACAAAAGCATATGTTTTTTAACGACGAAAGCAAAATTCGTAATAGCGAGCAAAATATGCGCAAGCGTATAAATATATGTTCACAGCGACGAGAGAGAACAAAAAATTATGTTAAGAGCCGTGTAAAAACATATCCCAAATTGGTCACCAAAAACAAAATCATAAATATTATAAATCTGGGTGGTGTCATCCCACTCATAACACCAAACTATACATAATATACATTATGCGCCTTTTGTATATTGCTTCCCGCACACAAAAAAACACATCAATAATCAACACACAAACCAACCCTTTGACAACTTTGTTAAGCACCGATTTTCACATCAAATCCCCCACACACACCACAGACAATACGTTTTTCAATTTTATTTTTAATATCAAATGATTAAAAATATTTTTTAACAAATAAAAGCAACTTATTTTTCGTAAAAACCGCGAAAATCCGCCATTCACTATAAAAACCACAATAAAACCCACCAAAATCGTCCCAAAAACACCCAACCTGCGCCACCACCCCACCCGACAACGAAACCAATGCTAATAATAAACAACAACAAATTGAAACAACAAAATTATTTTATAAAATACCAATATTGAATTTTTTATTAAAAATACGATTTTTTTGCGTAAAAAATTCATTTTTCACCATAAAAACACCCGTTGTAAACAAACACATAAACCGCCAGAAACTTACACCATCACAAAAACATGTTTTACCCCTATTATCCATTGACAAAATAATGCTTTGTGGTTTTGTTTTTACAAAAAAACCGTTATTAAAAACGGTTTTTGTTTCAACTTATTACGATATGATTTCGGCAAACATTCATTCCATATTTGCCAATTGTTCCAATTGATCGGCCGCAATAAGCGCATCTATCATTTCATCAAGCCCCTCGCCACCAGCCAAAATATCGTCCAGTTTATAAAGGGTTAATTTAATACGATGGTCCGTCACGCGCTGTTCAGGGAAGTTATATGTTCTTATTTTTTCGCTACGATCCCCCGAACCAACCATACTACGACGCGATGAAGTGCGCGCCGCATCTTGTTCAAGACGTTGTTTTTCGTATAATTTAGAACGCAAAACAGCCATGGCCGTCGCTTTATTTTGTATTTGGCTACGTTCGTTTTGACACGTTACAACAATACCCGTCGGAAAATGCGTAATACGCACCGCACTATCGGTTTTGTTAACATGCTGGCCACCAGCACCAGACGCACGAAAAACATCAATACGAATATCTTTTTCTTCGATTACAACGTCAATATCTTCGGCTTCAGGCATAACAGCAACCGAAACGGCGCTTGTGTGGATACGACCACTGGCCTCGGTTTCTGGAACACGCTGTACACGATGAATACCAGATTCAAATTTCATACGACCATAAACCCCGTCGCCTTCTATTTTGAATATAACTTCCTTATACCCACGCAAAGAAGTGGCATTTTCTTCGACAATTTCAATTTTCCACCCGTGACGCATAGCGTATGATTTGTATTGGTTAAACAAATCACCCGCAAACAACGCTGATTCTTCGCCACCAACCCCCGCACGAATTTCAACGATAGCACTATGATCGTCCGCATCGTCACGTGGCAACAAGGCGATTTGCAACCGTTTTTCGATATCGGGCAACGCGTGCTTTAATTGATCCAATTGTTCCACCGCAATTTCACGCAATTCGGGGTCATGTTGCATTTCGGTTGCATCGGCAATACCCGTCACCGTTTGAAAATATTCATCAATAAGCGGCAAAATTTCCACCATATGCGAATACTCTTTGGAAAGACGCGTCAATTCCACCCCCGACACATTACCAGAATTCATCTGGGCCTGGATATCAGCAGCGTGTTTTTTAATATCTAGTAATTTTTGTTCTATTATCATGGTTTATTCCATTATTTTTATTGCTTCGACAAGGGGTAAAACTTGTTGTTGCCCCGTTTCCATATCTTTCACCGCAACAACTTTATTTTTTACTTCATCTTCACCAATTATCACACTGTATTTTGCACCGATTTTGTCGGCGTACTCTATTTGGTTTTTAAACTTCTTATCTGTATCTAAATATGCCGTGGATGGTATATTGTTGTCACGCAAAGTGTTCAAAACACCCAACGCATACGGCAGATTTTCATTTCCCATAACCAACACGGTCGCACGCACGGGTTTTTCAAATGGTGTCAAATCTATTTTGCCCATTTCCATAAGCGCCACCAACAAGCGCGAAACGCCCACCGACGCCCCAACACCCACGATTTTTGTTTTGGAAAACTTTGACGCAAGGTTTTCGTAACGACCGCCACCACCCACAGCAGGCAGTTCAGGATAATCAATAGAAAAGAATTCAAAAACGATGCCCGTATAATATGCATGACCGCGCATAATGGACACATCTATTTCGGCGTTTTTTACCCCCATAGAATCCAACAATTTTATAAAATTATCCATTTCAAAAATCGCCGAATCCAAGTTATCATTTTTGTTCAACAATGAACGATAACCTTTTGTAAACACAGATTCAATTTCATTTGCTTTATCCGCGCCCACGACATCGGTTAATGCGTCCAGAAAGCCGTTTATTTTATCGCGTTTATCTATTAAAACAAACGCTTCGCGGGATTGTTTTTCATCCAACCCAAGATATTCGAACATGGCGTTCCAAAACCGACGATTCCCTATCTTGATTTTGACACGACCAACGATATCAGCGATGGAATCATACATACGTGCCAAGGTCGCAACAATTTCGGCATCATAATTCGTAGATAAGTTTTGTAATCCCAAAATATCTATATCCATTTGCCAAAATTCACGATAACGTCCACGTTGGGGACGTTCACCACGATAATTACGGGCAAATTGATATGCACGAAACGGAAAAACAAGATTATTCATATTTCCCGAAACAAATCTTGCAAGACCAACCGTCCCATCATAGCGCAACCCCATTTTAGTATCGCCCTTTTGGAATAAAAAGATTTGTGTTTCTATTTCATCCCAATTATCTTTGTCCGTTAAAACTTCGGCACGTTCAATCGCAGGCAAATCCAAACGAGAATAACCACTGCGACGCAAAACATCCTGCATGCGACGCGCACATTCATCGAAACAACGTTGTTGCGTCGGTAATAATTCTATAAATCCTGACAATGGTTTTGTGGGTTTCAACTCCATTTTTATTCCCCTTGTGTTAAAAATTTGATTTTTTTTTCTAACGCACCACATGGCACGTCAATTGAATAAAAATAATAAAACGCTAGAAACATACGCCACAACGGGCGTGATGGAATTTCGCACAAAAGATAACTTTTTTATTTTGCATACGCGTATTATACACAAAACTATTTGTATTTTCAATATATTTTTAAGATTTTACGCTTGCAATCCACGTTTTATACGCAATAACTTGATAAACATATAAATATCCGCCACCCCAAAAAGCAACAAATACAATGCAAGCAACCATACCAAAACACCCGTTGCTAAATTCGGCAAGACCAGTAAAATGAACGCCACAAACACCAAAATTCCGGCGAAAATTAAATCGCGTTTATAATTTCCAAACCTTGCGCGCGCAAGGTTCACAGCAAAGAACAACAACCGCAAAGCATTTAACAGAAACAAAACAATAAATACATATACCACCCCCATTGCGATACCGGTCGGATAAATACAAAAAACGATTCCCAAAACCATACTTACCAGCCCCAAAAACACGTCCAAAGCGCCAAATCCCGTTTTACGCGATGAAACGAACGATGCGGCAACACGATAAAGCCCGAAAACTATCAAAAATCCCCCTATTACCAATGTCGTTGCTGTTAAAATTTCGTTCGGGTATATCATCATAATAATTGCAACAAAAATGAAAACGACCGCTTCGCCTATCATCCCAGGCAACGCATGGCCAAAAATACGTTCAATTGTGTTTATCTTGCTGTTTTTAGAATCTTTTTTTACATTCGTTTTTTCGCTTGTCGCTTGTTTTTTCGGCATAATTTCCCCCATTTAATAACACAGCATGATACCATTTTTTTGACATAAAAACAATATGAAACAAAGCAAAATTAAAAACATTCTTGGCAATACGATTTTTAAAGGGTATAGTTTCAATATGATTTACACCGATGCACATTGTCATTTGCTTGAAAATATCCGTCCTTATAACGCGGAACAAATTTTTCGTATTGCAACCGCCGTAACCGAAAAAGATTGGGCCACGCTTATAAAAAACGCAAATAATACCGATTTTTTTGTCTGTATCGGTATTCATCCCTGGTATTTGGATGATTTGTCAAACGATTGGCTTAAAAATATGGAAAAAATTTTATCAACAAATCCAAAAATTATGGTTGGTGAAACGGGCATTGATAAAAACACACCAAATTTGCCAAAACAACAGGAATTTTTATTACGTCATATTGAAATAGCCCACAAATTTAATCGCCCCCTACACCTTCATTGTGTCGGTGCATGGGATAAAGCGCTTCATATTTTCAAAACACTTGGTAAAAAAATGCCACCCATAATTGTCGCACATAGTTTTAACGGCACACCAGAACAAGTGGAAACACTTTGCAGGTATAATAACATATTTTTTTCTTATTCTGGTCGTCAACTTTTGCATCCAACAACGAAAATCATTGCAAATATAGAATCAACACCAAACGACAAAATACTTGTTGAAAGCGACACGAACAACGCCAACGAAGAAATAGGAATTTTACGCATAGCAATTGATGGAATAGCGAAAATAAAAAACACGGATACGGAAACAATAGCACACCAAACATACACAAACTTTCAAAAGGTCGTATTATGACGGACAGATTACACAGAACCCGCCTGTTATTAGGCACAGAAAAGTTAAATAAATTACAAAACGCAACGGTTATGGTTTTTGGATGTGGCGCGGTTGGTTCGTTCGCCATCGAAGCACTTGCCCGCAGTGGCGTTGGCAACTTAATTCTGGTTGATTTTGATACGATTGCGGAAAGCAACATAAATCGCCAAATATTCGCACTTGAATCCACCGTCGGGCGAAAAAAAATAGAAATAGCCACCGAACGCATCCGCGATATAAACCCGGAAATCAAAGTAACAACCCTTGATATATTTTTCGATGAAACAACCGAATTATCACAAAATCCCGACTTTGTGATTGATGCCATAGACACCGTTCCTTCAAAAATAGCACTTTATCGTTGGTGCCAGAAAAATAAAATCCCATTTATATCAAGTATGGGCGCGGCACGCAAAACAGACCCAACAAAAATAAAAATTGATAAAATATCACGCACGTTTGCATGTCCTTTGGCATCTTGTATTCGTAAACGCGTTCGTGATTTAAAAATACGCGATTTTCCCGTTGTATTTTCCACCGAAACCGCAACCCCACACCATAAAACGGATAAAGAATTTGGTTCAATCGTCACGGTTACCGGAACATTTGGTTTGGTCATGGCAAATTGGGTTATAAAACGGATTAGTGGGTAGTGGTTGGTGTTGGTGGTTAGTGGATAGTGAAAACGCCGCCCATTTAGGCGGTGTTTTTTTATTTTGTTGTTGTTTAATTTTATGGAATTTTCTTCAAAAAAAACAATTGATTCTTTAGTGTGGTTTGTTTATATTCGACAAAAGAATAAGTGCAACGAAAGAGAGAAATATGAAAATTTCAAAACGTAGTATTTTAGTATTGTTAATTGAATTCGTCGTGTTTTGCGGGCTGTTTTGGCTGATTGATTCTTATATCGTGAACAAACAGTGTAAAAACACCGATAACGATACTGTTATATCGTCAGAATTAAATACCGGACCACGAACACTTGATGAATATTCCGAAGAGGAACGTCAGATTTATTATATCGTGATGGACGAATGTGTTTATGATTTGAAGTTAAGATACAAACCCGCTGATGATGACGACTTACATATCATAACCCCATGCACATTTGTAGCCAAAGACATTGTTCGTGTGATATTCAATTCTGGAACCTTATCGCCAAAATATACTATTCACGATGTGTATCAAGAGTCAAAAGACAGTATTATCAAAATTGCGCTAGAACAAGGAACAATAATACCCAAGGACAGAAAATAGTGTGAGTGGTTAGTGTTGGTGGGGAGTGGTTGTGGTAAAATGATGAATATTATGAAAAAACACCGCCCGTTTAGGCGGTGTTTTTATTATTCTTGGTCAAATAAATTGTGGGCATGTGCGAATTTTTCTATTCTTGCTAATCGGAGGTTCAGTTTCTTTAAAGACCATTCCCAAAAACCGATTAATTCATCACTAGTTGCGGGCAAACCATCTTTATCTTTCCACAAGCTTACCTTATAATTTTCGTCGCAAAAGTCCCCCAACAAACAGTGATCAACATACTTATCAAAACCGCCAAATTTATCAAAGAAATCACTATAACGACACAATGTGTCCTTTAATGGATAATCACCCTGCTCTTTGTCGTAATATTTTTTTATATCACGCAAAGTCAAATCAATACGGTCACCAATAAATTGTCCGATTTTCCCAAATCCCCTATCTTGATTTATTGTGTTGCCGTTCACCTTGCAACACGGGAAAAAGAATTCGCCCGCTATTGTCCCAGCCAACGCCCTAATTTTATTTACCAATTCAGGATGTTTTGCCACCGTTTCTTCTTTGAACGGCATAGATGTCTTATATTTTCCAGCGGTAGTATATGTTGAATAGCCATCTGGGGAACAATTAAATTGAATATTCTTTTCGTCTTTATACTCTGCGGTTCCGCCATCTTTTTTTATCACGCCAAAATCAAAAACCTTTTCGCCGTTTATTTTCCCATAAAGTTGATTCATCGCAACACGCAAATCGGGATTATGACAGTCCGCATCGCCCTTATATTTTTCGTGACAACCTTCCCAATAATTATGATTTATATTTTTCATTTTATATCCTTTATTGTTTTCACATTAAGTATAAACGGCTTTTGGGACAAATTCGGTCCGAAAAATTGTAAAATAAAAAACCGCTCAATCAAGCGGTTTTTTGTTCTTTTACCGATACAAGTTAGTATTGCATTTCATTATGTTTTTGAATAAAGAAATCTATTTCATCCATAACAGCATACAACTTGTTTTCTGCTTCACGTTTTCTTTCCAATAAATCCGTGGCTTCGTTAATTTGTCTACGCAATTTTTCGGCTTTTGCACGGGACGTTTCAGATTCTTCATTGGCACGTTGCGCATCCGCCAACAAATCTTTGCGTTGTTCCGTTGGCGCAACCTTTAATGCATCCACACTTTCGTTGTAACGCTTTTCTGATTCTTGTTGTGTGCTAACCGCATTCGCGTATTCATTCGTAATTACGTTCAATATTTTTTCCAACGCAACAACACTGACCATATCATTTGGTTGTGCTGGGACAATTTCCGCAACATTGTTCGGTTGTTCGATTGTTTCCGCCTGTTGTTCCACTGGCTCTTTTACTTCTTGTTTGGCAGCACCAGATTTACGCCCCTTGCTTAAAGGAAATAATTCAATAAACTTGTCCATAAATTGAATTTTAAACGCTGTTTTACAATCAGGTCTGTTTTCCAAGCAAATAAACCAACTGTTAACTTCAATTCTGTGTTCGTCATCAGTGGCTCTTAGAAAACGACTTAATTTATTACGCAAAGCCCCTTCGGATATGCCAAGTTTTTTCGCCAATTCCGAAATCTTGATAACATTTTCATCCAATGTTATTTCTTTTTTCTTTGACGCTTTTACTTTTTCGGCTTTTTTGTCGGATTTTTTCTTTGCTTGTAACGCTTGTTTACACGCATCGAAACATTCAACCTTTAAACCCTTTCTTGTTTTGCCATTGAAAACGAACCAAGAGTTTAATTTTTTGCCGCTTCTTGGGTGCTTTTCCAAGAAACGATTAATTTTTATACACAACCCCACCATTGACGAAAAGCCCAATTCTTTTGCTGCTTTTTCCATGGACATAACTTCGCCAGCATAGCTTTCCTTGATTTTTTGTTCAATCGTGGTGGCCATGGCGTTTTTCATCGCCATTCTGCGAGCGTCTTTGACACGTTCTTTTTGGACACCATCAATATCATTTGCCAAACCGTTTAACGCCGTTGTGATTTCGGGCCACAACGCAACAATTTGTTTAAGCATTTCAAGACGTTCCGCCCCTATTCTTTTGGAAGCATCTTCTTTTAAATATTTTGTATCTATAGGTTCACACTTTTGAGCGATTTCCACCAATTCTTTCAAAAGTTCCAAATTACTATCAGCCATTTTACGCAAAATATCGGCACAATTTTCAGCAATAAGCACAACCATCAACCCATGCAATGCATATCTAAATTGTTTTGATTGATTTTTCATCAACAAACCCAAATCCTGCGGTTTTACCAAAATATTTGTGGCTGTTTCCACATCCATTTGTTGAACCGTGCGATTCAATTTTTCCAAAAACTTTGTCATTTGTTCCACAATAGCGGCATTTTCTTGTTGCCTAATCTTTTGTTCTGCCAATCTACCAGCTTCATTTTTAAATGGAGACATTTTCTACCCCTTTGTTTTACCCATGTAAAAAATAACACTAAAAACAACTTTGTCAAGCAAAAAGACAAAAAGCAACCATACGTTGCCCACGATGTCCCCTGTTTATTGATAAAAATTTTTAGCTTATTTCCTTTTCTGGATTCCGTATAAACACCTGAAATACTTGTCGCGTTTTTCTTTGATTTTTTCAAGTTCTTTGACCAAGTTTTCTGCTTCGTTTTGTAAAGTGTCGAACGCCACCCCTGTTTCACAAATTACGCATTTTTTAAACTTGGCGTCAACAGTGCTTATCAACACCAATTCGTATACCCCATAAGATAATTTAAACAAAATACTTAAATCAAAACGGTTCTTTACCCACGGCTCGTGTTCAAAAAATCTGTTGCCGATATCAGAAATAGATTCACCAAAATTAAGTTTTTTTACCGTTCTAAAATACTTGTTTATAACGGGCACACAACCATCGCCCCCAAGTTTTGGAACCATATTTACCGATAATACGGGTTTAAAGATAATCGGTTTTGGCCGGTCGTTTTCATCAAACCAATTTATTTGTCTTGGTTTGTTGGTAAGGGTATCATGGTCCCAAATTGTCATATGATTTTCACCCAGTTTATATTGAAGCATAAAATCATCAACGGGATATATTTCTGAATCTTTTAATTTCTTGAAATCCACAAAAGGACCGAAACAAATATCCTTGAATTTGACAGGTTTTCCCCCATAAAAATTATTCATGGGTTTATTCATTTCCTTGATATCATAAATTGGATAAACCCCAAAGGAACCAGTCATTGGTTCGTTATCCGCATGATGAATGCAAACCTTTGGAATCCTTAGCCGTTCATTCATAAAATATCTTGGATTTACGTCCCGTTTTTTCCTCATACCCCTATCCTTTTTTCGTCACCATTTTAACGAGATTTCACACCAATAAATCGTGGTAAATCCGATGCTTTTGTACAAATGTTTGTGATACCGAATTTTTGCGCCATATCAAAAACATCGCCAAAACATTTCTTTACCCCCGCTATACCGTGCGCATCGTCACTGAGTACCACCGGAATTTTAGTTTCCGCCATTGCTTTGAATACCGTTGGTTCCATATCACCCACAAGATAATTTTTATTTTTTATCAACGAAGTATTTAATTCCGCCGGCACACCAATTTGGGACAATTTTTCCACCGCATACCATTCCATTACCGGATTATACAACCCAAGTTTACGCGGTAAATCAACATGCGCCATAAAGGCGATATCAAATTTAAGTTCACGGTTTATTATATCGGCAAATTCATCATCATAAAATTGATAATAAGAACGCAACAAATGCCCGGATGTTTTGGAATCCGCACCACGAATATCGTGAACATTCAACAATGTCCCATCAGGGGCTTCAATAAAATGACGCGCACCTATGACATAATCGGGTTGTAAAACACGCACCGCATAATTTACATCGTTCGTCCATTGTTCGTTTTTGAACAAATCCATTTCCATACCGAACAAAATGGTCATATCGGGATATTTTTTACGCATTTCTTTGATTTCATCAGATACGCGTTTAAATTTTTCAATCAATTCATCACGATTATCGTTATAAATTTTGTCATAATTACCCATCACCGCAAATTTGTACATCGGCGATTTTTTTATATTGCGATGCAAAATAAAATGATTGGAAATACCAAATGTTTTTATATCACGCAGTTTTGCCGCCAAAACCATATTTTCAATGGTATCACGACCATCAAACCCAGTCGTATGAGTGTGTAAAGAATAATCTATTGTTTGCCCCATAATAAACCCGCTTTTTTCACAAAGAAAATACTACAAAAACGCTACAAGTCAACAAATACCACACGAAAAATAAATATAACTTGCGTTTATCAAAAAAAGATATATAATAGGCAAGCATTCGGGGCGTAACTCAGTCTGGTAGAGTGCTTGCTTTGGGAGCAAGATGTCGTAGGTTCGAATCCTGTCGCCCCGACCAGATTAAATAAAAAAGACCGCTTTTATGCGGTGTTTTTTTATTTAACATTTGTGATTCATCGGGGGCGACAGGATGGGTGCAAGGCAACAGCCGCAGCACCAATACGAGAATACACAATTAAGAAAATCTTAAAAAATCGAAGCTTGCGAGATTTTTTTGGTTTTATTTATTGCGTATCGAGGCGGAAGTCGCCCCGACCAGATTTAAACACGCATTCGTTCAAGAAGGGTTTTCCACTATTCTATAGGGGCTGTATATTGCTCGTAGAGATTAAACAAAAACTCCATACGTTCGGCATCTGATGCAAAAGATTTTTTACCATAACAAGCATCAACGGCTTTATCCAATTCATTATGCGCTTTAGTTAAATCTGCAGGCATGGTTTCCGGGTTATATAAAATAGCAAGAGAACAGTCCGGATATTTTGCGCGTACATTAAGAACTTTTTGGGCCAACTCTTGGATCTTTTCTTTTTGTTTGTCTGTCGGATTTTTTGGCCATGGAAAATTATTGTAAACGATACCTTTTGAATAGTTATAATCACTTTTTAATCGTCCGCAAACATATTTCATCCATGTCATATGCATAATTGAGGTTAAGATTCCA
>Ga0310696_10000952_pt1 | contig 42683 bp, 22 predicted proteins | sample AusTroGonzalo_MG_4_FD_203885 | JGI IMG/M metagenome (GOLD analysis project Ga0310696, IMG submission 203885) | Bovine rumen microbial communities from tropical cattle in Woodstock, Queensland, Australia - Gonzalo_02 (v2) (version 2) | ecosystem: Host-associated > Mammals > Digestive system >... | reverse complement strand
GGTCCTGGGTTCGAGCCCCAGGCGGGTCACAAAAAACCACAAAAAAAGCCCGCATCGCTGCGGGCTTTTTTATTTTTGCCGTTATTTCTTTCTCTTTCGAGCCATGGCATATCCTGCGCCAAGGGCGGTGAGGATAAGCAGACCGCCGCCCACAGGGGCCGGCTGGTCGGTGGTATAATCACCGATGCCGCCACCCGGATTTGCCGGGAGAACACCGCTGATTGTGCCTGTTCTATCGTTTATTCCGTTATCCCAGTTTTTGAAATAACTGTCGCTGTATTGCGCGCTGGCGGCAAATCCCATCGTCATCACTAATGCTGTTGCTAATAATATCTTTTTCATTGCTATTTCCTCCATCTTTGATTATTTGACAACAATTTTCTGGGTCTTCATTCCGTTTCCGACAAGTCTCAGCACATAAACACCTTTCGACAACTCGTCTGCGCTTATCGTCTTCACTCCGTTGATTCTCTCGCTCATCACGAATCTTCCCATCACGTCGAAGATCTGAAGCTCTCCCTCACCGCTCACGAAGATGTCGCTGCCGTTCTGATATGCGAAGATATCTCCCTCGCCGTCGCTGTAATCAGGCAGATATGCGAGTTTCACGATGAAACGTGCGTCGCTGTCGCTCGGGCTTGCCACGAATGAATACTCGCCTTCGAGCAGCATGTCGACATCCTCGCCTGTCAATCTGTCGATGACGTGGAGATAGTTGAATTCGCCCTTTGTCTTATAGCTCAAGGTGTATTTGCCCATTGTCATCGCCTTGAAGTTGAGGCTGAACATCTTGGTGTCGTCGCTCATCGTGGCGATAGCGTAATCTTCGCCATCCTGGTTGATGTAAATCATCGGCACTTCAGCGTTACGGTGGCTGATCTTGTTCAAGCCACGACCCTTGTCGAACCAAGCGTAAGTCTCGTCTGAATACTGGCTGTTGGCGACTTTGAACATGATGTTGTCGTTGTTGTATTTAGCACCGTTTGAATTGGTGTTCGTCATCTCTATGTTGTCGCTCTTATCAGTTTGCACAAGAATACCCTGATTTGGTTTGATGGCTGTGATTCCGTCTTTTCCTAAAGTCCATTTGCCTGTTTCCGGGTCCATGTAATAGAAACCGATTCTGAGGAAATCATCGTCGTTAGGGATGGCTGTACCATCACCTTTATAGATATTGTGCGAATAAGGGTTTCCGATAAGGTTGAAGCCAGCAAGGACACCGCTTCCTGTCTTTGTCACTGCATAATTAAAATCCGCTACGTTGATCTCGCCTGTCATAGCGATTGAGAGGTCTGAATCGTTACGATAGAGATAACCGCGGCCTTTTTCAAGTGTTGTAAATGCTGAGCTGTATGCTGTATTCTTGTAGTTTTCCCATGGCAAGCCTGCATTTTTAGTTTCGTTGTAGCGATAAAGGTCGTATGTTCCTGAAGCTATATTTGTTTCGCTTGCGATGCTTGGATTATCAACTGCCGATGAGATGGCGTACCAATATGTGGCAGCTTTGGCAGTGGCTTCATGAATCTCTTTCTTCACTGTGGCTTTAACGTTAGCACTTGAAGTGATAAGTTGTCCGCCGTCCTCAATAATAAGGTTAGCAGGGTCGGTGTTGATAAGAGTATGTCCATTCATATTATACACCATATCTTTTTGAATAAGAACTGGTGTGGTTAGTTCAACATCGCCTGGGGCTACATAATTGCTTTCTAAAACAAAGGTATAATATTTTGTAACATCATTACTTACAATTTGCTTTTTGAAAAGTTGAATTGCCTCCTGACCAGATGTTCCATAAATTGCAAATCTATATTGGTTGGCATTATTATTCCAACGTATTGCATAACTATTAGAATACTTACTAACGATACTTCCTACGCCCAAAGTCCACTCGTCTCTAGAATCTTCAAAAGAGGTGTCCCAACGTAATTTTGATCCTGTAGAAGTACTAGAATTACCAAGATAAGCACTACTACCCTCATCATATAACGAATAACCATTTGAAGTTTTCGCAACAGTTATCCTGTATTGTGATGTTGTATTATTATGATCTATAGACTTAGTTGAACTTGTATAATAGTCAGAAATATCAGCGTATGTTGCATAAGTATTAGTATTAGTATTGCCATAAGGACCGTCTAAAGCATAATTGTTATTATAAACAATTAAATATTCACCTTCCCAATTACTTGGTGTCGACTCCACTAATGTATATACTGGAATCTGTTCACTTTCAGTTCTTGCATACACTGCATACAGTGTGCAAGTTGCGGTAGGTTCGTATGGGCTTGTCAAAATCTCAACACCATCGTTTTCAGTCCATCCGGCAAATGTAAATCCACTAGGAGGTGTTAATTCAAAATCAACTAGTGTTGGTAATGTTTTAATATTTTCACCTGCATTCACGTTAACAGATGAAATAACATTATCATTGACAGAATATGTCACAGTGTAAACGATTCTCGAGAATGTGATAGCAGTAATTGTGATATCCTTTGCTGGCATTTCGAATGTGATATTATTGCCGGTAATTGTTGGAGTGATATCTGAACATGTAATACCTGTAAGTTCATAATTTGTTGCCGGTGCAGTTTCAATAGTAACTGGAGCACCTGCGTATGCGCTTGCAGGTGCTGTTGTGACACTGCCGTGTTCATAGCTACCCGAATATGTGATGTTGTATAAACGACGTGTAGTAACCGTAATGGCAATAACTTTAGCTGGCATCGTGAAAACATTGCCGTCGAATGTAACATCAGAGCTGCTCAATGTATAAGAATATCCAGAATTTGATGTAACCACAACTTGCACTTGAGCTCCGTATGCTATCTTGGCTCCTGCATCATCATATGACGAACCATTCCAAACCTGAAGCTTGGCTGTTGCATTATCATGGTCGTTTTCGTCGTCATAGTCTGTTATGTTTATTGTGTAAGAATATGTATTAGCTTCCCATTGAGCATATAAGGTTGTGTTTTCATTTATAGTGAAAGTATTATTGGCAACATAAGTATTTCCAGAGCCATCTGCTTTTGTGTTCCATCCATTGAATGTGTAACCAGTCTTGGTCAAACTGCCAGTGTTACCAAGTACCGTGACAGTACTGCCATCTACGTACGGACTATATGTATCAACAGGGACAGAACCGCCAGTACTGCCATTGTCGTTATATGTAACTGAATATTTACGAACCAAAGAAACAAGTTGGTTGTCTGCTTCGAATTCATAAGTTTCTTTGTATTTTGTTAAATCACCATATACAATAACTATATCACCGACTTGAATATCATCTTCTGATATAAAGTTAGCTCCATTATAACTCTTCCCTCTGAAGGCTTGTAGCTGATCGCTCGTTGTTAAACCATCCGATGAAATATTGTATGAGATATTGTGATATGTTGAACTATACGGAGTAACAATTTCTGATACTATTCCAGTTGCATAAACACCAGTTACTCCTGTTCCAGCATCAATAGCCGCACGAGCTTGAGCTACTGTATATATATTTGCTATTGTAATTGTTGCCTCACCAACTTCACTGTTAGCCAAACCACTTTTTACTGCGATAGCCTTAATGGTTGTTGTGGTAGACACTGGAATAGCTGAAGAATACTCCGTACTGCTTGTGGTTGGTGTTGAGCCATCTGTCGTATAATGTATGGTTGCTCCATCAGTATCACAACTTATTTCAACATTTTGTGCCGAAACATAAACACTTGTACCAGGCAAGAAAGTCGGAGTTTGCACCTGGATAACATATTCTGCTGATGCCACATCACTGTCACTCCAATTTGTTTTCACTGCTTTAGCCTGGATAGTTGTAGTGGCGTTCACAACAATAGGATCACTATAATCTAACCATGTTGAACCACTATTGGTGGAGTATTTAATGCTCGCGTCATCGGTAGCACAGCTCAACGCAACAGTTTGTGGGTCCAAATAAGTGCCGGCAGCTACAGAGAACGTCGGAGCAACGCATTTTAAAGTGTATGTTGCAGAAGCTATTTCGCTAGCTGTAAGACCATCTTTAAAAGCTTTCGCCTTAATAGTTGTCGTTGTCGTTACTGATATTGCTGAATTATACACAGTACTACTTTCAGTAGGATCGGTGCCATCTGTAGTATAACGAATAGTTGCATCGCTGGTGGCACAGCTTAATCCAACTGATTGTGCGATATTATATGTTCCTGCAGGTACAGAGAATGTAGGTGTTGCGACAGTGCTTTGTTCAATAAATGTTGCTATTATTGTAACATCAGATGTTCCCATAGTGAATACCGTGGGATTATTTGTTGCACTGGACAATGTTGTATTTGTACCTCCATCACTCCATACTGAAAACGCATAACCGCTGGCCGGGTGTGCCGTCAGGTCAACTTGTGATCCTTCCGCAATATAAGAATTATTTGCAACATCAATCTCTGTTTCATGATATTTACCTGTTATACTTCCATTTTCTGCACTATATGTGATTTTATGAAGAACTTGGCGTTTATAGAAAGAAATAGTTGTTGTACTTGTACTTGAACTTGTATATCCACGCCAATCATTATTTGTTGGATATACACTTACATAACGGTCGGTATAACTATCATTAGTAACCAAATAGTTAGATGAGAGTTCAAAGACTTTTCTTGCCCCAGTTCCAACCCTCATATTTTCATTATTACCAGAACCTGAAGTTGTGTTACAATATAACCAAGTTGTCGTTGAGCCATTAGGATAGAACGTATAACCATTTTGAGCATTACCGCTAATATTCCACTTCATATTGTTGTTAACTGTCGAAGTAATTTTATTAGAAGTAATTGTTACTGCTGATGCAGTAGGTGCAGTACTAGTTCCATTGTTGTTCGACATAGAATACGATGTTCCAGACTTTGTTCCAACAATCACAAAAATGTCGCTTGCTGTAAGGGATGTTATTTCTGTCTGAACCCATTCATATTGAGGTGCGCTTGGGTCATTAACCCATTGAGCAAAAACTGTTACATTGCTAGCCGGCATGGTAAACTGGTTGTTTGTAACAGTAATGGTATTATCTAAAGCATCTTTAACCAACCAACTACCAAACATTTTGCCTTCGGGAGCTGTAAAAGTGTTTGTGAGAAGAGTTACTACATCATCTTCATCATAAGGGCTGTTAGTATCAGTCATTGTTCCTGTACCACCGTTGGCATCGTATGTAACAGTGTATCCAGAAGCAGCTTCAATCAATGTGATATCAGTTTGGGTGTTTTTATATCCTCCAAAATTTGCACCACTAGTATTTTTTTGTATGCTCCACGTATTATTACCAGATGTTATTGACAATCTTATTTTACTACCACTCTGATTGCTGGCTGTAACCGTTATAGCATCATCCGATACAGTAATTTTTCCATTACTCGTTCCCGGAGCAATATAATATCCATTGGGAGTTGTTAAATTATATGTGTTGGTATTCCCAATTTTGGTAAAAGTAATAGGAACAGCATCTGCTGTAGTAGATGACTCAGTACCTGATTGAGACCCTGTAGCATCTGTAAACTTCAGATAGTAAGTGTTACTGGAACGGACCCCTTTGATGTAATAAGTTTTTCCGCTAACAATATTAGCTATAGCTGTTATTTCATCACCAGCAGCTTTTGTCTGTCCCACCGCCTTCCACGGCAGAACCATCATTGTCAGCAGCATCAACGCCGCAATTAAGAAAGTAAATCTTTTTTTCATTTTGTTTAGTTTGATTTTTTTAGTTATTATTTTGTTTTGCTTATTTATTTTATTCTCGTCAGGACATAAAAAAAACCGCGAACTTTTTGTTTTAAGCCGAGGTTCTGGGAATGACCTATACCACAAACAAGAAAGCCCACGGTAACACCGCGAGCGTTTCGACTTCCTTGTGTGGTATACCTGAAATTTCCCAGATTTCGGTTTAACTAAGAAAAGCAAAAACGCCTTTTATTATGTCTTTTTATTTACTTTTTTCTATCTTTTTCTTATCAACTAATTGATTATCAACAAATTTTTTCTTTTATTTACACGCTGCAAAATTACAATTAATTTTTGATATAACGCAATTAATTTTGCGACAATTAAAATTTGATGTATCTTTGCCATCGAATTCAAACCACGAACCAATTCCAAGCATAGAATTTATTAGCTCAAAAAAATCGTTGGAAGAGCGGAACGAAATTGAATGTTAATAAATTTTATAGATATGAAAAATGATGATTTAATGATTTACGATGAAGACGATTTGAGGTCGAAAATTTATACTATTCGCGGAGTGCTTGTTATGCTAGACAGCGATCTGGCAATGCTTTACGAGGTTGAAACCAAGTATCTTAAACGTCAAGTCAAACGAAATACTGAAAGATTTCCAGACGATTTCATGTTTCAATTGACAAAAGAGGAAATGTCAATCTTGAGGTGCCAAATTGGCACCTCAAGATGGGGCGGAGACAGATATTTACCGTTCGCATTTACAAAAAATGGAGTAGCCATGCTTAGTGGTGTCCTTAATTCAGGAAAAGCCGTTGATGTCAATATTCTGATAATGAGAGCATTTACTGCTATGGGTCGAATGGCATCAATAGATTCAAATATCTCACAAAGAATATCACATATCGAGTATCGTCAAATTGAAACAGACAAGCGTATTGATGATATTTTTAAACGATTAGATATGGACATACCCAAAGAAGGCGTTTTCTATGACGGCCAAATCTTTGATTCTTATAATTTTATCTCTAACTTAATCAGAAAAGCTCGGCATGAAATAATTCTAATCGATAATTATATAGACGATTCTGTATTAAAAATCTTGAATAAAAGAGCCATTAATGTTTCTGCTACTATTTACACATCTCATATTTCGGAGAATCTAAAACTGGATGTAGATAAGCACAACTCTCAGTATCCAGCCATAAACATTGAGGTTTTGAAAAAGTTTCACGACAGGTTTTTAATTATCGACGACGATTTGTACCATATCGGGGCATCGATTAAAGATTTGGGAAAAAGTGTGTTCGCGTTTTCAAAGATGGGGATCGACAAAGGGGTTATTACGGCGTTGCTGTAATTAAGAATTTTTTTATCTCCGGAACAAGCGTCTTCAGCGAGGCAAATGTATTATTCTCAAAATCTTGAATGCCACCTTTATTAATAAGGTAAACTTTTGTAATGCCCTCTTCGGTCTGCGGAACGTTTTTCATTCCCGAAGCGGTCTTCATCAAAAACCAACTGGTTTTCTTTATAGTCCATTGATTATCAAGAAGATAGCAATGCCAAGTCGATGGCAACGCTTTTATAATCTCAAGGTCGGTTATGCCTGTCTCCTCCTCCACTTCGCGCAATGCGGCCACCTCGGGGCTCTCGCCTTTTTCAATATGTCCCTTCGGAAGGTCAGGGATGCCGTTTCGCTCAATCGCCACAAACTGATTGTCAATGACTACCACTCCGCCTGCCGCCGGGGCCTGACGAAAAACCCGCTTGATGGCATAAGCCAAGCTCTCGCCGTCGACATTACCCAAATCGAGGTTTTCGAGGCTCTCGTCTGCAATCCAATTCATGATTTTCGACACTATATCGTCGCAATTTTTAACAACTTTATTATCAACAGATAACAAATTTTCGCAAAAATTATTTGCCGTCAGCAGCCGATTGTTACAAAAAAGTCTGTACATTTGCACAAAATTTAAATTCATTATGATTGAAAAAGAGACCGCTTTATCATTAGCGAATTTTCTGCTGCAAATTAAAGCAATAAAATTGAATCCTGCAAGTCCTTTTACATGGGCAAGCGGATTAAAGTCGCCGATTTACTGCGACAACCGCATCACACTGTCGTATCCTAACATACGTACGTTCATCCGCGAAGCTTTTGTGAGGCTGTGCGTGGAGCATTACGGCAAGCCGGACCTCATCGCAGGCGTTGCTACAGGCGGCATCCCACAGGGCGCTTTGGTGGCTCAGGAACTGGGTCTCCCATTCTGCTACGTGCGCTCGGAAGCGAAATCACACGGTCTCAACAACCAGGTTGAAGGCATCGTGACAAAAGGCGCTTCGGTGGTCGTCATCGAAGACCTCGTCTCAACAGGAAAATCAAGCCTTGCGGCAGTTGAGGCTCTTCGCGAGAAAGGCGCCAACGTGAAAGGCATGATGGCAATCTTCACCTACCAGCTCGACGCTGCCACAGAGGCGTTCAAGAAAGCCGACTGCGACCTCGTGACAATCAGTAATTACGAGGCTTTGATACAAAAAGCCGTTGAAGAAAACTACGTGAGCGACAACCAGATGCAGAGCCTCAAGGAATGGAGAATGAGCCCTCAGGCATGGTCTGACGCACATCAAAAATAATCGATATGTTGATTCAGTCACAATATGTAGATAATAGCAAGAGCGAACAGGAATTGTTTTCAATCGTCAGCGATATGCGAAACATTCCAGCGCTGCTTCCCGAACAGGCCATCAACGTGCAAGCCAACGAGGACAACCTCTCGTTTACCGTGCAAGGCATGGGCAGCATCGCTCTGCGCGTAAGTCAAAGAATAACATACAGTTTGATACAGCTCGTGCCAGTCGGAAAGGTGCCTTTCCCATTCGTGCTAAGCATAAAAATCGCTGGACTCGGCAACAACTGCCGAGTGATGTATGAAGTCGACGCCGAGCTGAATCCGCTCATGGCGATGATGGCTAAACGCCCGCTTCAGAACCTCGTCGACTTGATGGCGGAAAAAACTGTAACTCTTTAACGTCGCAGATGATTTCATCGCCCGACTTATCTTCTAAAATCAATCTACCATAACAGTCAAATCCATTGATAATCATGGATTTGACTTTGTTTTTATATACATAATCAGCCCACTGACGATAACGATACGCCTTCGAGATGTATTTTTCGTTAATCGCTATCTGATTCTCTTTAATCCGAAGACCTTCAACCGAAGACTTAATGTTTTTTATCAACAGATTTAAAAGATTTTCCAAATCAAAATCTTCGCCTGAAATCTGCTTTAAAGATATCGGATTGGGGATGTCGCTTGAAAACTCTATCTGATTGACATTCAATCCGATACCAATGATAGAGACCCCCATCATGCGGCCTTCGATGGTGTTTTGAATCAACATCCCGGCAAGCTTCTTATCGCCAAAATAGATATCGTTAGGCCATTTTATATAAAGCTGCTGATTATCAACAAATTGCGACAATGTCTCGACAATAGCCACCGACACCGCCTGCGAGATTTTAAACTGGTTTTCAGCTTCTAAGAAATTGACATTCAAAGCGATGCTAAACAGAAGATTCTTCCCCGCCTCACTCTCCCACCGGTTTTTATCCATCCCCCTGCCTGCCGTCTGATGGGCGGCGACGACGACAGTATCCGAAATGTCATTTTTTTCGGAAATTTTGTCATACAGATAAACATTCGTAGAATTTATCTCGTCGAAACGTAAAATTTTCATTGTCATCGTCTTAAACCGTCGGTTTTTCTAAGAAAAAACAAAAATAAATAATTTTTCTTGACCTCGACATCAAAATCTTCAAATTTATTGAGTATCTTTGCAAAAATTTTTCGATTTATGAGAATCAGACACGAAAACGACAATACAGAAGAGGTTTTGAACACCATCGTCGAGACCATGTTGGAGGCAAAGGCAAAAGAGGTTACATCATTGGATATGAGAGAGTTACACTCAGCGGTAACCGACTATTTCGTCATCTGCCACGCCCAGTCGAAGACACAGGTGAACGCCATAGCGGAGAAGATCATCGACAACGTCCGCAACAAGCTTCACGTGCATGTCTATCATGAGGAGGGCTTTGAAAATTCGGAATGGATTTTGTTGGATTATATCGACGTCGTAGTACACGTATTTCTCGAGCCAAAACGCAGTTTCTACCAGTTGGAGGAATTGTGGGCAGATGCTGAGAAGCGTGTTTACGAGGATTAAAACTTTAAGAAATGGCAGATAATCCCAACATCAAACCGAAGAAAAAAATAGGTTTTTACTGGATTTACATCGTCCTGATAGCGTTTTTCATCGGGTCGATAGTGTTCGGCAGCGCAGGCAGCGCCAAAGAAACCACAATGACTGAGCTCACGAAGATGCTCAGAGACCAGGACGTTGAAAAAATCGAGTTGGTAAACGGCAAAACAGCCGAGATTTACCTCAACGAGCAGGGAATGCGCAAGTATTTCCCCAACGACACAAAACAATCATTCGGCAAGTCGCCGAACTACATCTTAAAAGTGTCGGAAGACCGTCTCTACAACAAGGTTGACGAAGCACAGGAAGGCCTTTCAAATCCTATCGAAGTCATCCCTATCGAACGCGCCAACTTCTGGGGCGAGATCATCGGATGGGCTCCGCTCTTGCTTATCATCGTCTTCTGGATTCTAATCATGCGCAGAATGAGCGGCGGTGGCAGCGGCATGGGCGGCGGACAGATTTTCAGCATCGGGAAGTCGAAGGCACAGCTCTACGACCAGGAAAAAGACACCAAGACCACGTTTAAAGACGTGGCAGGACTTGAAGAAGCCAAGGAAGAAGTGATGGAAATCGTCGATTTCCTTAAGAATCCTATGCGATACACACGTTTGGGCGGCAAGATTCCGAAGGGCGTTTTGCTGGTAGGTCCTCCAGGAACCGGTAAGACTTTGCTGGCGAAATCAGTGGCTGGCGAGGCTAACGTGCCGTTCTTCAGCATCTCAGGCTCCGACTTCGTGGAGATGTTTGTGGGCGTCGGCGCCTCACGTGTGCGCGACCTCTTCAAGCAAGCTAAGGAGAAATCACCTTGCATCATATTCATCGACGAGATAGATGCCATCGGACGTGCCCGTGGCAAGAACATCATGAGCGGCGGCAACGACGAACGCGAAAGCACTCTTAATCAGTTGCTTACAGAGATGGACGGCTTCGGCACCAACAGCGGCGTCATCGTGCTTGCAGCCACCAACCGTGCCGATATCCTCGACAAGGCTCTGATGCGCGCCGGACGTTTCGACCGCCAGATTTATGTCGAGTTACCTGATTTGAACGGCCGTCGTGAGATTTTCGAGGTCCACATGCGCGGACTGAAGCTCGGTACCGATGTCGAGAAGGAGTTTCTGGCAAAACAGACTCCAGGATTCTCGGGTGCCGACATCGCCAACGTCTGCAACGAGGCAGCGCTCATCGCGGCACGTAAAAACAAGGATTACATCGAGAAACAGGACTTCCTCGACGCCATCGACCGTATCGTGGGAGGCTTGGAGAAGAAAAACTCAGTCATCACACAGTCGGAGAAGAAAGTCATCGCCTATCACGAGGCTGGACACGCCACCACAAGCTGGATGCTCGAACACGCCCATCCGCTGGTGAAGGTGACGATAGTCCCACGTGGCAAAGCCCTCGGCGCGGCCTGGTATCTTCCTGACGAGCGACAGATAACCACCAAAGAACAGATGTATCATGAGATGATTGCCACACTCGGCGGCCGCGCCGCTGAACAAATCATCTTCGGACAGATCTCGACAGGCGCATTGAACGACCTCGAAAAGGTGTCGAAACAAGCTCACGCCATGGTGATGTACTACGGTCTCGACGAGACTATCGGAAACGTAAGTTATTATGACTCAACAGGTCAGCAGGAATATTCATTCCAGAAGCCGTTCAGCGAGAAGACAGCCGAGAAGATCGACGCAGAGGTGAGCAAACTCATCGAAAGCGCATATCAGGAGGCTCTGCGCATCCTCAACGAGCATAAAGACGGACTCACCCAGCTCGCCGAGAAGCTCATCGACAAGGAAGTGATATTCAGCGACGACCTCGTGGCCATCTTCGGCGAACGCCCGTGGAAACAGGAAGAAAGAGCATTTAAAAGAAATAACACAATAGCATAAGTCATGAAAATATTCTCGTTTGGAAATCTCAGTGAACGCACCAACAAGGAACAGATTCTTGCAAAGGTTCGCGAGGCCGTGATGGCAAAAGACGAGAATCTTTTCACCGACGTTAACATGAAGGCCGACACGTGGACACCGTTTAAAGAAGAAGACGGCGCCGACTTCACCTTCGTGGAACGTTTCAAAAGCAACGGCGGAATATTCGTGTATTTCGAGAGCCAGGCCGACTTCATCAACGCAATGAAGCAGTATATCGTTGAGAACCAATGGGAACCGCTCTGCTCCACCAGCATGAAGATGGAGGCAGTGTTTAAGGACTCTGGCATAGAGTTGTGCCGCGATTACAACACCAAACGCAAGAAAACAGTGAGCATCGTCGATTGCGAGAGCCTCATCGCGCACACCGGCAGCATAATGATTACCGACAAATGCGCCGGCTCACGCGCCGCATATTCCAACGTCGACACTTTGCTGGTCTTCGCTTCTCCAAGTCAGATCGTGGCGAGCATGAAAGACGCCTTGCACAGCCTAAAAGAAAAATATGGTTCCAGCAAACCTACCGAAACCGTTATTATTAGTGGCGCCAGCAAAAGCACCGAAATCGACAATCAATTGGTCATCGGTGCCCAAGGCATCAAACAGATTGCATTGTTCCTTGTTGAAGAAGAATAAAAATCGTTTTTAGTCGTCATTCTCGAGTTGCCGCCTTTCTGCGAAAGCCGAAGACTCTCGAATTGACGACTAAAAACTTGTTTATGTTACTTCGTAAGTGACTTTATCTGTTGCTCGAGTACTGAAATCTTCGCTTCAGCGTCGGCTTTTTTCTTGCGTTCCTTGTCGACGACGGCGGCCGGTGCTCCATTGACGAATTTCTCGTTTGAGAGCTTAGCCTCCACTGACTTCAAGAAACCTTGAGCATATTTCAGTTCCTCTTCGAGTTTCTTCAACTCGGCTTCGGTATCGACAGAGTCGGTAACCGGGATGAAGTATTCCTTCGAGCGTACGAGGAATCCGAATGCATCGGCAGGCTTATCAGTTGTATAAGTTATTGATTTAACGTTAGTTAACTTCTCAATAATGCAGTCAAAGTCTTTGTTTGCAGTGCCATTGTCGATAACCACCAAATCCAATGCCTCTTTGAACGAGATGTTCTTCTCAGCGCGAATCTTACGGATGTTGTTGATGACATCCATGGTGAAATCGAACTGTGCAAGCACCTGATTATCAATCTCTTTCTGTTTCGGCTGTTGTGCGATGATGATATCGTCGCCTTCGTTGCGCTCGTTGAGGTTATGATAAATCTCTTCGGTGATGAACGGCATGAAAGGATGCAAGAGCTTCATTAAATTCTCGAAGAAAGTGACTGTGGCTCTGTATGTTACGCCATCGACAGCCTGTCCCATCGGGGCTTTCACCATCTCGAGATACCATGAGCAGAAGTCGTCCCATGTGAGTTTGTAGACACCCATCAAGGCATCGGAGAGACGGTATTTGTCGAAGTTGTCGTTCATCTCGGCAAGAACCTGGTTGTAACGTGCATCGAACCACTTCACTGCCATCTTGGCGGTGTCAGGCTGAGGTGCGTTTTCGTCGACATTCCAGCCGCGGACCAAACGGAGGGCGTTCCAAATCTTGTTGCAGAAGTTACGTCCCTGCTCGCAAAGTGCCACGTCGAACAAGATGTCGTTTCCGGCAGGAGCTGAGAGCAGCATTCCCATACGCACGCCGTCAGCGCCGTAGTTTTCGATGAGTTCAATCGGATCAGGAGAGTTTCCTAATGATTTCGACATCTTACGACCGAGTTTGTCGCGCACGATACCGGTGAAATAGACATTGCCGAACGGGACTTTTCCCTCGTACTCCTCGCCTGCCATAATCATTCTGGCGACCCAGAAGAAGATGATATCTGGAGCGGTGATGAGGTCGTTGGTCGGGTAATAATATTTGAACTCGGCGTTGTTCGGGTCAAGGATGCCGTTGAACAATGAGAGAGGCCACAGCCATGAGCTGAACCATGTGTCGAGGCAGTCGCTGTCACGGCGTAAGTCGCTCATTGTCAGGTTGTTATTGCCAGTCTTCTCTTTTGCGAGTTTGAGTGCTTCTTCGTCAGATTCTGCCACCACATAGCCGCCTTCAGGCAGGTAATAAGCCGGAATCTGATGTCCCCACCACAGCTGACGGCTGATGCACCAGTCTTTAATGTTCTCGAGCCAGTGGCGGTAGAGGTTGACATATTTCGCAGGATAGAACTGGATGTCGCCAGTCTCCACAGGCTTCAGCGCTATCTGTGCAAGATGTTCCATCTTGAGGAACCACTGCATGGAGAGCTTCGGCTCGATCGGGACGTTGGTGCGCTCCGAATATCCCACCTTATTATTATAGTCTTCAACTTTCTCGAGCAAATCGGCTTCCTTGAGGTCGATGACAATCTGTTTACGCACTGCCTCGCGGTCCATTCCGACGTACATTCCGGCAGCCTCGCTGATGGTGGCGTCGTCGTTGAAGATATTGATAGTCTGCAAGTTATGTTTCTCACCAAGCATATAGTCGTTGACATCGTGAGCCGGAGTCACCTTGAGGCAGCCTGTACCGAACTCAATGTCGACGTATTCGTCTTCGATGACCGGAATCACACGGTTCACCAGCGGGACGATGACTTTCTTGCCTCTCAGATGCTGGTTCTTCGGGTCGTTCGGGTTGATACACATTGCAGTGTCGCCCATGATCGTCTCAGGACGTGTGGTGGCCACGACAGCGTAACCGTCCTCGCCTTCAATCTTATATCTGAGGTAGAAAAGCTTGCTATGTTCCTCTTTATAGATGACTTCTTCGTCGCTCAACGCCGTGAGAGCTTTCGGGTCCCAGTTGACCATACGCACGCCGCGGTAGATGAGACCTTTCTTATAAAGGTCGCAGAACACATGAATCACGCTCTTTGAACGGATTTCGTCCATGGTGAACGAAGTACGTTCCCAGTCGCATGAGCAGCCGAGCTTACGGAGCTGCTTCAAGATGATGCCGCCGTGTTCGTGCGTCCAGTCCCAGGCATGTTTGAGGAACTCCTCGCGTCCGATGTCGGTCTTCTTGATGCCTTGCTGAGCCAGCTTGTTCACCACTTTAGCTTCTGTGGCGATGGAGGCATGGTCGGTGCCAGGCACCCAGCAGGCGTTCTTGCCCTGCATCCTTGCGCGGCGGATGAGCACGTCCTGAATGGTGTTGTTCAACATGTGACCCATGTGAAGCACGCCAGTAACATTCGGTGGCGGAATCACGATGGTGTAAGGTTCACGTTCATCAGGAGTGGAATGAAAATAGTTCATTTTCATCCAGTGTTCGTACCATTTCTCTTCTGTCGTCTGCGGACTGTATTTGCTCGATAATTCCATATCTGATATTTAAAATTCGGATTTAAGTCGCAAAATTACGATTTTTCTTGTTTGCATTAAAACTTTTTTATTATTTTTGTACGATTTTTAATGATGAAAACGAGAAAATTAATCAATGTATAACTAAATTTTAATTTTATGTCATTATTATCAATTGCAAATTTATGGCAGACCAACCGCACATTGGTGATTTTGATCGGCATCTTGATTGTCGTCATCCCATTTTTGGTCTACTATCTCAATCAGGCTAAGAAATACCATCCTAAAGGCTTGATTGCAGCGGCTTTGAGCAACATGGGCGAGCGTTTCGGCTATTACATCATGAACGCCATCCTTCTGTTGTTCCTCGTTTCAAAATTCGGCTTGCCGGACAAGACCGCGAGTATCATCTACTCGGTGTTCTATTTCGGAATCTACGTGTTGAGTTTGGTTGGCGGTATCATTGCTGACCGCACCCAGAACTATCCGAGAACCATCCAGTGGGGTTTGATTATCATGGCTGCTGGTTATGTCGGCTTGGCTATCCCTATGTTCAGCAAGGACGCCAACGGCATCATCCTCGACAACGGCGGCGCCTGGTGGGGCATCTTGATCTTCACCTGCTTCGCATTGCTCTGCATCTCATTCGGTAACGGCTTGTTCAAAGGCAACCTGCAGGCTCTCGTCGGAAAATTGTACGACAATTTCGAGGCTGAGGCGGCCAAAAAAGGCCCAGAGGCTTTGGCTGAGGCAAAAGACCGTCGCGACAGCGGTTTCCAGATTTTCTACGTGTTCATCAACATCGGCGGTGTCATTGCTCCGTTTGTAGCTCCTATGCTCCGCAACTGGTGGTTGAAAGCACACAACTTCATTTACAACGCTGACATGCCGGCACTCTGCCATCAGTATCTCGCCAACGGCGAACAGACTCAGAAGTTCACCGAAAACATGGCCAAATCACTGGTCGACGCTGGCAATGCACCAACCGACCTCGTGGCATTCAGCTCACAGTATATCGACGTGTTCAACACTGGCGTTCACTACGCATTCATCGCTTCGGTGGTCGCCATGATGATATCATTGGTGGTGTTCCTCTGCACAAAGAAGATTTTCCCACAGCCGGCAAAGAAAGAGAAAGCCGAAGTGGTGGAATACACACAAGAGGAAAAACTCGCAATGGCAAAAGAAATCAAACAGCGTCTTTACGCTTTGTTTGCAGTTCTCGGCATTGCCATCTTCTTCTGGCTCTCGTTCCACCAGAACAGCCAGTCGCTGACGTTGTTGGCCCGTGACTTCGTGGTCACCGACTTCTTCCCAGCCGAGATTTGGCAGGCACTTAACCCATTGTACGTCATCATCTTGACACCTATTGTCATGGCAGCATTCGCATGGCTGGTAAGAAGAGGCAAAGGCGTCTCGACACCTCGCAAGATCGCTTATGGTATGGGTATCGCAGGTTTGGCATACCTCTTCCTGATGGCACTTTCAATCTCATGCGGTTATCCTTCAGGCGAAGAGTTCCGCTCGATGAACGCCGCCGAAATGGCAGCTGCAGGTCTCGCCAAGTCAGGACCATGGGTTCTCATCGTGACATACTTCTTCCTGACCGTCGCTGAGTTGTTCATCTCTCCTCTCGGACTTTCATTCGTATCGAAGGTGGCTCCACGTCACATGGTGGGCTTGTGCCAGGGCTTGTGGCTCGGTGCAACAGCTATCGGCAACCTCTTCATCTTCGTCGGACCTCTCATGTACGATGCATGGCCGATCTGGGAATGCTGGGGCGTGTTCCTCGCCATCTGCGTTGTCTCAATGTCGGTGATGTTCGGCATGGTGAAATGGCTCGAACGCGTCACCGCTTAGTTTAGAGTTTGAAGTTTAAAGTTTGAAGTTAGCAGTTGTGAGAAACAGCTGCTAACTTTTTTTGTTCAAACAGATATATCCATTAAGGTTCCTCACCCCTGCGGGGCTCGGAATGACAGCATCTTTGTGGAAGGAACGGGCAGGGCATAAAAACAACACTAAGCGATTTGGAGCTTTTAAACCCCACATCGCTTAGCGCCTCTATTATCTGTTATCTATACTCTATAATCTATACTCTATTATCTCTCTTCCTTGCGGCGTTTTGAGATAGCATAACCGGCTCCAAGAGCGGTGAGAAGGAAGATGCCAGTGCCGAGAGGAGCGGATTGATCTCCATTTTGGTATTGTGGGAAAGCAGGTGTTATATAATCATCTAAATCTCCTGTCCTAATATTAGAATTATATACATCAACATTATTAAAGAAACCATCAGTTCTTTGAGCGTTTGAATATAAGCCAAGTGTTAACATCAACACCAATGTTAATAATATCTTTTTCATAACAACATCTATTCTACTATAAGCTTTTGTGTTTTAACATCTTCATTTACCATCATACGAAGCAAATAAACACCTGTTGTGTTAGGCTTATTTGCACGGCATATCATACCACTTGTACCACAAACCACCTCTTCATTTATCAAACGTCCCATAACATCAAACACTTGTAATGTAGCATTGCCATTCAAGCCTGTGATAATTATTTCGCCATTTGAAATATAAGCAAATTCTGATTCTTCAGAATCTATACCATTAGGATTCAATATTATCCTAAAACGTCCATCTCCTTCATTACCGAAAGCATAGAACTTGTAGTTCGGCTCTTCCAATAAATCTATTTCTTCGCCTGTAAAATTATCAATAAGATGCAAATAGCCAAAACTATTTCCTCTTGTATCTACCGACAATGTGTAGAAACCAGCTTGAGTGTTTTTAAACAACACATCAAAACTACTACTATTATTACCTATATGAGCTATAGCATATTTTTTATTTTCATAATAGATACTAAGACTTGGTATCAATTCTGACACATGATCCATTTTATCCAGACCGTCTTCTTCATCACAAAACACAAATGCCCTATCATGTCTCTCAATACCATTAACATCTATTTGCAAGGATTTAACATTAGAGTCTTTTGATCCAGAAGGAGCATGTGTTGTTTTATTAAACATTAATTTATTAGAATTTGCTCCAGTACCTAATTTATCACTTAGTTTGATAAGAACTGCTTGACATGGTGCTATTGGTTGGTTATCCTCATGCACAATAAAACCTCCATTAATATCAACTATATAATAGCCTGATATTATGTTAGTTGGTGTTATACCACAATCATTTGCTCCATACTTTCCTTTATATATATTATGAGGATAAGGATTACCAATTAAATTCCATCCTTTTAAAGCTTGATTAGAACTAGCATAAGTAACAAAATTTGCAGAATAAACCTGCTCATATTGCAAAACACCAGCAAATGTACAAATATGATCATCAACAGTTGATGCATATAAATAACCTCTTCCAATATCTATTGAAGAGAATGGAGGCTTATGCTCAATCAAAGCACTTTGCCATTCCATGTTAGTCTGCTTTTCCGCATATCTATATAAATCATACAAATATTCACTTCCATTGCTTTGTACCAAACCGTCAACACTACTTATATTTGTTGTTGATGAAGCAAGTGGTGAAGATAAAGTATACCATCCTGACTGGTTCTCCTCATTAAAACTTGTAATGTTTTTTCTTACAGTAGCATACACTCCTGAACTTCCAGGGAATCCTCCGTCTCCATTTATCAACTGACCACCATCTTCAATAATCAAACATGTAACATTTGGACTATCTAGTGTACCAGTAACTGTCAGAGTAGCTCCTGATTTAACTGTCAATACACCACCAGATTCAATACTTACATCTACAAATGTTTCATCAGTTGTAACATCATATGTTTCGCCATCATGCACCGTTTTGTTAACTTTGGAAGTTTGAGCCACAGAGTAACTCACAAATAGCAAGCAACATATAATTATAAGAAACCTTTTCATCTCTTTACTTATATTTATTCTTTATATTTTATTTTACAATAAGTTTTCCAATGTAAACATTGCCAGAGTTGCAGATAACCTTCACCATGTAAACTCCTGACATTGGCATTCCTTCGCCAATCATTGTGAGTGATGAAGCATTGTGCTTTACAACTGCGCCAACAGCATTGGTCACAACAACTTCCTTAACCATTTCATCGTCTGGCAAGTTGAATGTAACTGTTTCATTACGGCTTACTGGGTTAGGGAACATTTCGAGCTGGCTTCTGCTGAACTCCTGCATTGCCGAGAAGTGAACCTCAAATGGCTCGTCCAAGCTACCAACAACGGCATCGCTTTCGAACACTACAATATCAGAACAATCGAGGCTAATTTGGTTTCTGCTAGCGTTAACAAGACCAAACTCAACAACATCGCCTTTTTCACCTGCAACTGACATCAGTGCAACATACTGATTAAGTGGTTCGAAATATTTCAAATGTGCTTTTCCACGGCACTCGCCATTAACAAATGCGCCAAGTTCCAACTCACCATTGTATTGTTCTTCGTCAGCCACATAAGCTTTTGCCACAACTACCATATTATCGGCAAATGCGTTAACATTGCTTTTCCAATAATAACTCTCTCCCATTGCAGCTTTACTGTTACCATTATCAACAAACGACAATGATTTCTCATTGTTATCCCCTGATTTATATTTATAGCCTTGTCCTGGTCTGAAAACAAATGTTGAAGGGAACCATCCGACAAAATTTGCAGTTTCATAATAAATCGCGACGTCTTCCAATGAAGGATCATTATTCTTTGCTTTAATAATATCATTATTTGTCGGTACAAAAGAACTGCTAATAGCATCTTCTATAGTTTGTTGGGTACGAACAGGATATCCAATCCAATTCCAATTATAATTGATTGTTATTGGCATTTCCGGATCCACATATTCACCTATCATAGTAGAAGCGCAATCACCAACAACTTCAATTGCATAAGAAGTGCTATTGTTAATGCCTACATTTTCCAAATCTCCAAACCAAAAATCAGTTGTGCCAGAATAAGTTGGTGAATGATAGTAATTAATAGTAGCTGGCACCTGTGTTTTTATTGTCTTACCATTATGTCCAAGACTTGTTTCGAGCGTTTCAAGGCTGTTAGCGTCTGTCTGGATAGCTGTTGACCACCAGTTCCAACCATTTACAAGTTGTGTAACCTGTTTGCCTGTAAAGTTGGCATAATATGTAGCGGCACCTTCAACAGTGAAGCTGAGTGAGGAATTGGTTGTAATCTCGACATTGTCTTTTGTCCAGTTTACAAACTCATAACCTGGATTTGCAGTAGCTGTCAATGTGCAATTAGTGCCAACCATATACATTCCTGCACCTGAAACAATACCTGCTTCAGCCGGATTTACTATTGCATTGATTTCGAATTCGATTGGATTATAGTTAGCGACATAAGCGCCTGGAGCTTCAACTGTAAAGCTAAAGTTTGGTTCAGGTGAAACCACCACTCCACCTTTTGTCCAGTTTACAAACTCATATCCACTGTTGTTTGTAGCAGCCAATTGGCAAGTGGCGCCATAGGCATAGTTACCTGCACCTGTTACTGTACCGCCTGCAGTCGGATTAGCTGTAGCTGAAATCACAATATTGAAATTAGCGACATATTCAGCAGCCTCTAAAACATTGAATGTATATGATGGGTTGGTTGAAACTTCCACATTGTTCTTTGTCCAGTTTACAAACACATAGCCTTCATTTGGAGTAGCAGTAAGTGTTGCCGGTGTACCATACAAATATGCGCCTGCGCCTGTAATTGTTCCAGAATTGTCAGGATTTACGGTTGCCGATATATTGAGATTAGTAACAAAAGTGATTGGTTGAAAACCCTCAAACAAACCTATTGTTTTACCATCTTGATACTTTTGTACAGCAGTACAATTATCATATTCAATATGATTAACATGATCATACAAATAGAAATCAATCGGTAAGTTTTCCATAGAGCTGTCACCTGCAATATTCATCTGGAAACCATAATTACCCGTCAAAGGATGTGTTGTCAAATAATAATGACCACGACATACTCCGTTGATATAAGCTCCAAGTTCGAGTATACCACTATTCTGTAGTACTCCATTAACAAACACCTCACCAATCAAAATCATACTATTTTCAACATCATTAGTAACAGGGACATAGTGATCTGTAATTGTTTCTTGTTCAAATTCAGCCACTAAAGTTCTGTTTCTAATAACATCGAAGCTGTAAGTAGCATCGGTTGAGACGATGTTTCCGCCTTCTTTCCAACCAACAAACTCATAGCCTGAATTTGGTGTGGCTGCTAAAGTACATGTTTCACCACTATTATACGTGGCACTACTTGTATTATTACCATCAATTGTTATTGTACCATATGATAGATCTGATGACGTTGCGGTTATAGTATAGCTTGAATAATTAAAAATCATCTGATTCTTAACATTTAACAAATTACCATCAGCAGGAGCTGTTGGATCTATATCACTCCAATCTAACAACGATAATGTTTGATTACCACTTGTCGTATAGGCTCTGCATTCTTGTTGTATTTCTTCATCATCAGTACTTTCTCCTGAATAGTCAACAATCATTACAGCTAAATTATCTCCCTCGGAAAGCTCAAATGGATTATTTAACGTAATCGTTGTCCATTCTCCCTGATAAAAAGCAATATAATCCGCGAAATAAATATCACCATCATCGACACTTATCCAATCACTAGCGTTTTCAAAAACAGTTTTATCAGTTGCCTTAAGGTACACCTCTATATAACGATCCATTTCATAAGATCCATTGAATAACTCTATTTCCACGATTTGACCAGCACTTAAACCATCGTATATTTGTTGAGATGCTGAATAATAATAGAAAATGCTATTAGGTATATCTGTAGATACTGTATTGCTTTTATCACCTACATATATTCCTGATATCTCCCTAAAATTAGCTTGAATATCATAATCATTATAAACAGTAAACGTATATGATGATTCTGTTGACACAATTTCACCATTGATAGACCAATTATTGAATAAATAGTTGTCACCTGGCGTAGCTGTCACTGTAACTGACGATAACGGATCAATATTAGTACCTCCTCCTGCCAATTCACCAGCTCCTGAAATATTTGGTACTAAATTAATAACACGTGGACGTGTTGCATCTGCACAATGCAAATGCTCTATTTCAGCATTAAAGCCTGATTCAAGTCTATGGCAATCATATAAAATCATGCCATTAGAGAACATCATATTAAAAGACCTAATTCTGAGCGTCGTACTTCCTGGTCCATTCAAACTCATAACTATCGATGTTCCATCTTGCATACTTCTAACATAAGTCGCAGAATAGCCTGATGTGATTGTAAAATTTTCTGTTACCTCTACAGAGCTAGCATTTGTATAAGTAATGCTAAGTTGGTTTGATTCCCAACCGCCTCCAGTATCTGCAAGATTAATAGTAATATCGCACGCATCTGCTTGCGCCATATAACCCATTGCAAAAACTGCAAATAACAATAATAATAAAGTTTTTTTCATAGTATTTAATTTTTTAATTATTCCTATTTTATTTGGGGCTGCAAAATTACAATTAATTTCGATACGGCGCCCTGTTTTTTATAATTTATTATTTTACAATCAGTTTACCATAATAAACACTGCCTGATTCACACGACACCTTAATAATATAAGTGCCTGGTGTCAGGCGTTCCTTGTGCATCGTTTTGCCAAGGGTATTGGTCACAACAATCTCAGTTATCTTCTCGCCATAAGGCACTTCCACAGAGAATGTGGAGTTACGATCGACCGGGTTAGGATAAATGAAGATGTTCTCCTTATTAATATCTTTCAATTCGGCGAAATGTGCTTGGAAAGGTTTGTCAAGACTGCCTATCAATGCATCGGCTTCAAACATAACGTTATCAGAGCATTCCAAACTCATTTTGTTGTTTTCGGCATCGACAAGACCAAACTCAACCTTATCGCCTTTCTGTCCGGCCACTGTAATGAGTGCGCAGTAGCGGTTTAGCGGAGGGAAGTAAGTGAGATGCGCGCTGCCACGGTTCTCACCGTTAACAAAAGCGCCAACCTCTAGATTGTCGTTTTGCATAGCTTCATCGTCGACGTAAGCCATCACCAAAACCGACATATTCTCAGCAAAAGCGTGAGCGTCGTTGTTCCAGAAACGGTTGTCAACTTCGGTCATTTCACCGTCTTTGCTGCCTGTTTCTGTGTAAACAAATGTTTTGTTTTCGGTAGCGTTTGAGAAATATTTATAACCGCAACCAGGTGTAAATGTGTAGTTGTTTGGCCACCAGCCATATCCTTCATAGAAAACTACCGAATGGGTCTGGTTTTTCAACACATCGTTGGCTGCAGGTTCCAACTGGCTCATTGCCGTCTGTATTGTCAGCGGAGCTGTCATCGGATAGCCAATCCAAGTCCAATTTGGTGTCAATGTAATCGGATGGTCGGCTGCTACTGCTATGTCGCCTGTTATTGCAATCTCGCAAGCAGCGTTAGTTTGAATAAGATAGCTGTTTTCGTTATTCAAAGCGGTAAGATCACCAAACCACATGTCATCTTCAGTTTGCGGATAATAATTTATCACCGACTGAGTCTGCGATTTAATCACCACACCACTATGTCCGAGGCTGTTCTCAAGCATTGTGAGACCATCGTTGTTGTTTTGTTCGATATAGGTAGACCACCAGTTCCAGCCATTAACCAAGTTGTTGATCTGCTGGTAGTAATATCTTGCAATGAGGTTCACATCGGCATAGACATCGAAAGAATAGGTTCTTTCGGTCGACACTATCTCGCCGCCAACTTCCCATTCTTTAAACACGAAACCGACATTGTCACTAGCTGTGAGTGTAGCTGTTGAGCCCCAAGCGTATTCGCCAGCGCCTTCAACTGTGCCGGCGCCTTCTGGTTCGATAGTTACAGTAACCATAAACATATTGCTGAATGCGAACTGGAACCATTCCATAGGATTGCCAATCACAGCATCGTTGACGAAAGTTACAGGGTTGGTGCAATGAAGTTCAACAAGTTCCTCGGCCAATTCATGATCGTAGAGGCGGAAAGTAATAGTCTCGCCACTCTCCTGGTTGCTCACGATAGTCATTGGCACCACATACTGTCCGGTCAGCGGGAAATACTGAGCGAACTCGCTACCGCGGCATTCATCACCGCAGAAAGCTCCAACTTCGAGATATGGAGTAAACTGCTCAACGCCGTTAATGACAATGATACCAGATACAGTCATGTTATATTGGGTACCGGTAATTGGAGTCCAATAATGAGTGAGGTTGCTGAAAGCGAAATTAAACCAGTTGCCAACAGTGCCCAGGTCATTGTTATCCTGATAAAGAACCGCTGTAAGACAAGTCAGTTCAAGTTCTTCGTTAATTGAGTGGTCGTAGATACGGAAACGTATTGTTTCGCCACTTTCCTGGTTACTCACCACTGAGAGAGGCACCACATATTGAGATGTAGGCGGGAATAATTGAGCCATGGAGCTACCGCGGCATTCGTCACCGCAGAAAGCGCCAATTTCCAATGCATTGGAAAACTGTTCTTCGCCATTGATAGTGATGATACCATAAACACTCATGTTGTATTGGGTACCAGTAATAGGCGTCCAATGCTTAATAAAATCATTATTATCAGCTTTTGCAGTATAGGCAACTGATAATAAAAGAGTTAATAGTAATACAAAAAACTTTCTCATATCTACACTTACACTAAGTTTTGCAAAAATACAAAATATTTTTTAAACACCAATTATTTTTTACCTAAAACATTATTTCACCACAAGTTTTCCGTTATAAACATTGCCTGAAACACAAATCGCCTTGACCATATAGATGCCAGAGACACGAAGTCCGCGAGTGTTTTTGCACACCACTGAGCCGAGAGCGTCGGTAATTATGATTTCCTTTATCGTCTCATCATTCGGGATGTCGAGTGTGAACATCTCGTTTCGGTCGACAGGGTTAGGATAAATCACCAGACTGCTTCTGTCGATTTCGGTCATCTCACCGAAATGAATTTCGAAAGGTTCGGTGAAGGTGCCGATTACAGCATCAGCTGCAAATGTAAGGCTTTCTTCGCTACTGTTGCCCATCATGTTCTGTTCGGCGTTAACGAGAGCGAATTCGAGGTCTTCGGCCTTATCTCCTGAGATTGTCAGCATTGCGTAGTAGCGGTTGAGAGGCTCGAAATACTTTAGTTTCGCGCTACCGCGGCAAACACCGTTGACAAAGGCGCCGAGTTCGAGGTCGGAGTTATGTTGCTCGATATCAGCGACATAGACTGTGGCTAACACCGTCATGTTCTCTGCGAAAGCACGGCTGTTATCGTTCCAATAACGCTTATTAGGCGAGCTAACCGATTCAGTTGCAGAGCGAGTGTAAACGAAAGACTTATCCGCATCGGCCAACGACTTGTATTTATAAGCCTGTCCTGGTTTCATCACGAAGTCGTTAGGGAACCAGCCATAACCATCGGCGTAGATTGCAGAAGTGTTCTGTCCTTTGATGATGTCGTTGTGTTCCGGTGTGAGATTATATGTCGCTGCCGCCATATTCTGCTGAATATCAACAGGATATCCTATCCAATTCCATGCAGGAGTAAGAGTTATCAGATGGTTTGCGATTTCAGCTTCAGGACCATAATGAACGATGCTGCATGCGGCGTTTGTCTGAATAAGATAACCGTTTTCGTTGGTAATGGCATTCAGGTCGCCGAACCACATGTCATCATTTGTTTGCGGATAGTAATTAATCAAAGACTGTGTCTGATTCTTTATCACCAAACCGTTATGACCGAGGCTGTTTTCGAGCATGGTTAGTCCGTCGATATTATTCTGTTCGACGTAAGTAGACCACCAGTTCCAGCCGGCCATAAGGTCGAATGTATGCTCGTTATTGAATGAAAAGTCGAACAAATCCTCAACAGCGCCTATCACGGCGTCATTTTCAAATGTCACGGTGACGTTGCAAGTCAGGTCGTCGCGTTCAACTCGAGCCATATGGTCGTAGAGGCGGAATGCTATCTCCTCCCCTTCTTCCACGTTGCTCACAATTGTGAGAGGCACCAGATACTGGCCTGTCGGCGGGAAGAAGCTTGCGCACACGCTTCCGCGGCATTCGTCGCCACAGAAAGCTCCAACTTCAAGAGTTGAGTTGAACTGTTCTTCACCGTTGATGGTTATGATGCCGATAACATTCATGTTATATTGGGTACCGGTGATTGGGGTCCAATGCTTGGTTATCGGGGTTCGTTCAATGGTTGGAGACCAAAGCAATTCAGATTCATCTCCATTTACATACACTTCACTAACTGCATATTTGTAAGAAGTATAAGCAAGCGTTTCCCAAGAATTATCGATATAAGAAGAAGCTACGATATTATCAGCAATAAGCATAGTGTTCTGTAAATCAGAGCGATAGACGCGATAATGATCAATTTTAGAATCTGACTTTCCTGTATTCACCACAAGTTCAACATCGTCCACATTCAGGTTAAACATATCGGTACAATCGAAATGGCGGAAAGCAACCCAGATATCCTGTCCAGCATAAGCGCTCAAGTCGACTGAATATTGATTCCAAGTCCCTTGAGCTTTGGTATTGCGCGCCAATGTCCATTCCTGAATTGTGATGAAGTCATCGGGCTCGGTGTTACCTTTTGTTGACACGGCCACTCCGAAATGTTCAGCTGCCCATGCAGCATCTTGAGCGCAAGCCCAGAAGTTAAGCGTTGAATAGAAGCCTTTTTTAGGAGAAACGAGATAGTTGTCAGGGGTTAGAGGTCCAACATTATTCACGTAAGATGCCGATGAAGCGCATTGACCACCATTATGTCCAGCGAAAGTGCCGGCAGACCATTTATAGCCATCGCCATCAGCATCGATGTTAGTCCAACCCTGAAGACCATTAGTAAAATCATAAGAATAATCTTCATTCATTCTCCAGGATATTTTAACATAAGGGCTTGCGTTATTGTTATATTCAGGATAGAGACCTACGACGACATAGTCGGCAGGTCTCAGCTCGAACACTGCGGTGAGGACACAGTCTGCTACTACGTTAAATGAATAAGAAGAATTCGTTGAGACGACCACATCGTTATCCATCCAGCTCACAAAATTATAAATATCAGACGGAGTTGCTGTGACAGTGCATGTTGTTCCTTCCACAAATGTTCCCCCGCCGTTAATGACACCGGCATCTTCATGGTTTGCAACTACAGAAATTTCATGTGTGCAGGATTCGTCGGTATAATAATTTGAGAACGAGCTCCATTGCGCTGCATTTTTGTAGGCAGCCACCGAACCGCAAGGAACGGTAACCATAGCATTGCCAATACCATTAAAAGCATAAGAACCAACTGTTGGTGGCGTATCGGTATTAACCGTAATGGAATTTAAACCAGAGCAATAATACAATCCATAAGTATTAATTGCATTGACAGAACTTGGTAATTCCAAAAATGTAAGACCCTGACAATAATAAAAAGCATAAGATCCAATTGTCGTCAAAGTATTTGGTAACTCGACAGATGTAAGACCTGAACAATAATAAAAAGCGTAACTACCTATTTCAACAATATCATCAGGAATAACAGTGTTTTTACAACCTACGACCAAAATATTGTAATTAGTGTTGATTACTGCATTGCAATCATTTCTTGAGTCGAAAACTGTGTTTTCAGGGTCAACTGAAATTTGCAATAATGACAAATTTCCGAAGGCGTTTTGTCCGATGCCGACGACTGATGACGGAATATACAATGACGTCGGCGTTTTACAACCATAATACGCATAATCTTCAATAGTTGTAATTGCATTATGAATATCGAAGGATGTTAAACCAGAGCACATATAAAAAGCATAATTACCAATAGCTGTAACAGTATTTGGAATTATGGTATTTTTACATCCTACAAGCAATTTATTAGTAGCAGTTTCGATAACAGCGTTACAATTCTCACGTGAATCAAGAACTGGATTTCCTGGATCTACGATAATATGTTCAATGATATTATTACCAAAAGCAGCATTACCAAATGAAATCACTGATGCTGGTATTTCAAGATCGGTTATACTGGTATTATAAAACGACCAAGCCTCAATACTTTCAACCGATTCTGGAATTTTTACTGATGTAAGATTTGTGCAACTGTAAAATGCACTACCTGAAATCGTTGTCAAACCAGTAAAATATTGTAATTCATTAAATGACTTGATATTACTGTTATTATTGAATGTAGTTCCAATACTTGTTACAGCGGCAGCCTCATTATAACTCAGTTCACCATCACCATTGGCATCCCATTTGCTGACACATTTTGATTTTACATTAGAATCAGCGAAAGGAATAGGAGCATCGGCAGAAAATACGGCAAGAATATTAGAGTTTTTACGGACGTGGAATGAATATTCCATGTCTCGCGACACAATATGACCGTTTTCAGTCCAATAACGGAAATAGTAGCCGGTGTTAGGAGTTACCGACACAGTGCAAATCTCATCATAATTATATATTCCACCGCCCGACACTGTTCCTGCTTCGTTATCATCAATAGAAACAGTAACTTCAAACGAGTCATCGTGATCAATCTCGAGACGCAACTGGTTTTTCATAGATAGCAGTGTTCCAGTATAACTTGAAGGACTTCCTGGGTTATAATTAGTATTATCGTTATATACATACAATGTCTGTTGGGTAAGGGTATTATATGTACGGCATTTCATATGATTCGACAAATAGCTGCCAGTATTATCGTCAACTGTTAGCAGAAGATTGGAGTTTCCATCATATGAAAATGGTGTATTAAATGTTATGACGGTCCATTCGCCAATAGGTATTGTGATATTACCACTAAACACCATGTCGTCAGATGTCACAGGAATCCAATCATTATTACTTGTGAAAACGTTTTTATCAGTTGTTTTAAGATAAACCGCAAGATTACGGGTTTTTGATGTTCCACCATTAAAAAATGCCAAACTGTGAATCAGACCGGCACCAATTTCATCAGCAGTATAAATCTGTTGTGTTAACGAATAATTATAATAAGAATAGCTTGGTATAAAAGCATTCACACTTTCTGATGCGCCAATGCAAACACCGTTTGGAACCACGAAACTTGCAACATAATCGCACGCACCAGTCACTGTGAAAACATAATTTTGCACAGCTGATGCAAACACATCATTTTTATTCCATGAATTGAATATATAACCAGCATCAGGAACGGCTGTTATTGTGCATGTCTCGCCATAACTAAACACGCCTCCGCCCGATACCAAACCGCCACCATTGGCATCGACAGAGACAGTAATAGTGAATGGAAGAGCGAATACGGCAGTAAGATTACGATTATAATCAGCTGTAAATGAATAATTCGCATTAGTAGAAGCTATTGCTCCATCTTCCTCCCAATAACAGAATGAATAACCTGCATTAGGAGTAGCTGTCAGGTTAACAGTGGCGCCGTGAGCATAAGATCCGCCACCGGTAACAGTACCGCCATTAACATCATTGGCAGAGGCAGATACTTCGTAGTATGTCGTTTCGCTTTGAGGATGAATATTGAAAATAGCGGCATCAGAATAATTATAAGTCAGAACAGATCCAATGGCATAATAACCGTTTGAAGAGCCGCTCCATCCAAAATTGAAGTGGAACAAGTCGTTGGAATCATAACCATCGCAAACGAAAGCATGACCGTCCTGCAACAAGCCTTTAGAGCCAGAATAATACATCGGCCGGTTGATATCGAGATTAGCTTTCATTTTAGATTTCCATATATTTGCGGCAAAATTACTTCTATATGAAAATGCCATTTCGTCAGAGTATTTGAAATAGCCAATCATAGCACTAGGGACATCCGTACTATAAGCTCCTGAACCGTCAGTGCCATACTGCATATCAACAGCAACACCGCAATGCCATAAGAGAGTTGCGACAGCATTTATTTCTTCAGGTGACGAATTTTCGTCGATAAAATCAGGCATATTGTCCCAGTCGTATGTAGTTTCGCCGAAATTGGCTGTCTGTGTCGGATAAGTGGAATAAGTATAGGTATGTGAGCCAACGCCAGTTTCAGGATATCTCCAATAATGCATAATCTGACCCATAGCCGTCGCCACACAGCCTGCGTAAACACGCTGGCATGCAGGGCTGGATTCATCGACCGGGCACAAGGCATTATAATAACAATTCTGGTGCCAAGTTTCGGTGAGCAATGGCTCGACAACATTAGTGTTGCGCTGCTCTTTGATGCGACCTGTGGTTTTCACCAGTTCCCATTGTCGGATGGTTTCCTCATCGGCATCGGAGCTGTTTTCCATACCAAACTGAATCTGGTCGACGAAATCCTGAAGATATTCCTGCAATTGAACAGGAATACTACTTTCGTCAAACTTACCATTATCGGAATAACCGAGGATTGGAGTTGAACAATCATCAGCCGCCACAATGACGAATCCCGAGGTTGTATTGAAAACATAAAACGCAGCAGCGCCTCTTTCGACGTTGTATGTCTTGACAAGTTCCAAATCATTGGAGTTTGCCACTTTCATAGTGGTTGAAGCCTGAATGAACTTCGCTCCTATCTCGCGGGCAAGATTTTCATCAACAGGATTAGCCAGCACAACATTGAAGGCTGCCAACAATGTCAATATCAGAGATAAAAATAATCTTTTCATATATAAATACCTATTGTTTATCAATTATTTAACAATCAATTTACCAAAATACACATTACCGGAGGCGCAGATGGCTTTAACCATATAAACACCTGAGACTCGCAAGCTGAATGTATTTTTGCACACCACTGAGCCGAGAGCGTCAGTAATCACTATTTCCTTTATTGTCTCATCATTCGGGATGTCGAGTGTGAACATCTCGTTTCGGTCTACTGGGTTTGGATAAATCACCAGACTGCTTCTGTCGATGTCAGTCATTTCGCCGAAATGAATCTCGAATGGTTCTGTTAAAGTGCCGACGACGGCATCCGACGCAAATGTAAGACTTTCATCGCTGCTGTTACCCATCTTGTTCTGCTCGGCGTTCACGAGAGCGAATTCGAGGTTTTCTTCCTTATCGCCTGAGATTGTCAGCATTGCGTAGTAGCGGTTGAGAGGCTCGAAATACTTGAGTTTAGCGCTACCGCGGCACACTCCGTTGACGAAGGCTCCAAGTTCGAGGTCGGTATCACTTTGTTCGACACCTGCCACAGTAACAGTGGCCACGATGTTCATATTATCAGCGAAAGCGTGCTCATTGCTCTTCCAATAACGATTCTCCCTATTCATTTCAGCTCTATTTCCACTATTTACGAAGGTGAGAGTCCTATTTTCATCGCTCTTCGATTGATATTTATAGCTCTGACCAGGAATCATCACAAAATCCTGCGGGAACCAGCCATCGTAGTATAAAGCGAATGAATTCTGACCTTTGACGATATCGTTTTGAGTCGGAACAAAGCCGCTCATCGCTTCAGCCGGATACTGTTCGATATTGACAGGATAGCCAATCCATGTCCAATTTGGCACCAATGTTATAGGATGCTCTGAAGGATTGACAGCCACACCGGCGTAAATGAACTCGCAAGCCGCTGTTGTGTTAACCAGATAACCCTGTTCGTTTTCTAATGAAGTGAGGTCACCGAACCACATGTCATCATCGGTTTGAGGATAGTAATTAACCACCGATTGAGTTTGAGACTTAATCACCGAGCCGTTGTGACCAAGGTTGTCTTCAAGTGTTTCGAGTCCGTTATTGCCGTTCTGCTCGATGAATGTCGACCACCAGTTCCAGCCTTCTACGAGGTTGACATTCTGAATGTTATCAGGGCCGTAGAAGACATATTCGTACCATCCACCATATGTTCCTATTTCTCCATCAGCCACGAATTCGATAGTGTTGAAACAAACAACGTCTGGTTCAGCCTGAATTTCATGGTCATAGAGGCGGAAATTGATTGTTTCGCCATCTGTTGCGTTGCTGACAATGGTAATTTGAGCAACATATTCTCCTGTCGGTGGGAACAATCTTGCGAAGGAGCTTCCGCGGCATTCGTCGCCACAGAAAGCGCCCACTTCGAGCAACGGATTATACTGCTGTTCGTTGTTTATCTTAATAATACCATTGACAATCATATTGTTTTCTGTTCCAGATATTGGTGACCAGTAGGTGCCGATTTCTTGGATATTGGTAAAATCGCTCCAGCCAGATGCTGTTTTGTAGGTATTTACTGTACCAGCTGGGACATAGACTGGAATGGATTTGTTTACATATTTAAAAGCATCCATTCCTATAGTTGGAGGTGTTTTAACATAAGAAGTTATCGATGCTATGCCATAACCACCCAAATATGCACTTTGTCCAATAGAAGAAACCTGTGATGGAATCTCTATGTTATATGTCCCTGAATCGAAACGATATGAAAAGGCTTTATCTCCTATCGATGTAACAGAATTAGGAATAATTGTTGTCTTACTACCTGCAATAAGCTGATTTGTAGCCGTTTGTATAATAGCGTTGCAATTATCTCGTGAATCATAAACCGGATTAGAAGCATCCACTGTTATCTCTGAAAGTGCTGAACAAGCATAGAATGCGCTGCTGGAAATATATATAACTGAAGCTGGGATATGAATAGTGGTTAATCCATCACAATGAGAAAACGCATCGCTTATTCTTGTAACCGTGTTTGGTATGACGGTGTTTTTACATCCGGCAATAAGTTTGTTGGTTGCCGTTTCAATAATTCCGTTACAGTTATTTCTTGAATCGTAAACCGTATTGCCTGCTTCAACAACCATAGTCTCCATTTTGTCGCATCCAGCCAATGCATAAGAACCAATTGACGTTACAGAGGCAGGAATTGTTATTGACAACATGTTTCTACAATCATAAAACGCTTCTAAGCCAATATTTGTTACAGAAGTTGGAATTGTAATACTTTGCAAACCGTGACACCATGCGAAAGCTTTTTCTCCAATCGTTGTCAATCCTGTAAAATACTGTAGTTCATTGAACGTTGTTATGGCATAATTTTCAGTAAACACTTGTCCCAAATCTGTTACTGCAGCAGCTTCGTTGTAGCTCAATTCGCCGTCGTTGTTGGCATCCCAGTTGGCTACACAGAGAGCTTTAACGTTGGCATCAGCGAAGGAGATTGGAAGATCCCAATCTTCCTGAATATTTGTAAATTCATTCCATCCCGGGGCTGCAGCATAGGCCTCAGCTGCACCGCGCGGAACATATAGAGGAATGGATTTGTCAACTTGGTAAAATACATAATATTGTCCATTCCATGAAGCCTCTAATGTCGGTGGAACAACAGATTGCGATGTTATAGATGTCAAACCATAACAATTGTAGAATGCTGATTGGCCAATCGATACTACAGATGTTGGTATAATTAAGGATGTCAATCTATAACAATGATAAAAAGCTGAGGAATGAATGGTCGTCACAGAATTTGCAATATCTACAGATGTCAGTTTATAACAATATGCAAAAGCATTCGAACCTATTTCTGTTACTGAATTTGGTATTTCTATGTTAGTAAGACCCTCCATATTATAAAATGCATTATTATTTATTGAATTAACAGTGTTTGGAATAATAGTGTTTTTACATCCAAACATCAACTTATTAGTTGCTGTTTCAATAATAGCATTACAATTATCTCTAGAATCATAAACTTCATTTGTTTCGTCAACAGTAATATATGACAAAACATAACATGACGAAAAGACATATTCACCCAAATTATTCACTGAGTTTGGTATTGTTATTGATTCAAGTTTATTGCAATTTGAGAATGCATAGTCCTCAATTGTATTTACTGAATTAGGTATAACAATTGACACAATTGGTATTGCATAAAAAGCTCTATTACCTATGGTTGTCACCGAATTTGGTATTATCGAATTTTTTGAGCCATACAGTAATTTGTTAGAATTTGATGCTATTATTGCGTTACAATTATCCCTAGAATCATATATCGGATTATCATTATCCACCACAATTTGTTGTAATCCATAACAATTATTAAAAGCAATATTACCGATTGTTGTCACTGAACTAGGAATAAATAGATAAGTTATATCATGACAATACCGGAAAGCACCATTGTTAATAGTAACCACAGAATTAGGAATATCTATTGCTGTTAATCGATAACAATATGCAAATGCATCAGAATCTATGATTGTTACGTTATTAGGTATAGTAATCGATTTTAGATACTCACAAGCATAAAACGTCATGCTTCCAATAGTCGTCAATCCAGCAAAATACTGTAATTCATTAAATGAAGTAAAAGAATTATTGTTTTTAAACACTGTTCCCAAAGCAGTCACTGCAGCGGCTTCGTTGTAGCTCAGTTCGCCATCGCTGTTGGTGTCCCAGTTGGCAACGCATATCGTTTTAACATTTTCATCTTCAAAATGTATTGGTGAATCTGCAGAAAATACAGCCTGCAAGTTATAAGTCTTACGAACCTCAAAAGAAAACTCACTGTCATAAGAAACAAAGTTTCCGTTGTCTGTCCAATAATGGAATGTATATCCATTATTTGCTGTCGCTGTAACTGTACATGTCGCGCCATAGTCATAAGTTCCGGCTCCGGTAACTGTTCCCGCTTCAGCGATATCTTTGGTAACATTAACCTCGAAAGAATCTTCGTGATCAATATTGAGTATTATCTGATTTTTCACCGACATCAAAGTGCCGCTAATTCTTGTCGGGTTGTACGGATCAGGGTTATTGTTGTCAGATGCAAAACGGAGAGTTTGATTACCATCAGCATCAAGAACACGGCACTGCACACCGCCACCGTATACACCTGTGTTATCATCTATCACAAAAGCTAAATTTGAGTTTCCGTCAAAATAACGTGGCGTATCTAAATTTATAACTGTCCAATCACCCTTCACCAAAGTCACGTCACCGCTAAAAACCATATCACTTTCTGTAACCGGTATCCAATCAGTCGTACTGTTGAATTTGTTTTTATTGGTAGGAATCAGATAGATATTAAAACTACGTGTTTTTTCATTTCCAGCATTGAAGAAAGCTATACTTTGTATCTCACCGGAACCGATCTCCTGAGATGTATATATCTGTTGCGCGAGCGAATATTTATAACTGGAATAGCTTGGAATAGAATTACTCACTGCCTCTCCACTGCCGATATATAAACCTTCTATAGCATCAAAAATGGCAACATACTCTGTTACGCCACAAACACTGAATGAATAAGTGGAATTACATGAAACCAAATTACCGTTTCTTTCCCAGTGAGTGAACAGATAGCCATCATTAGGAGTAGCAACCAAAGTACATGTATCACCAGTGTTATACGTGCCGCCACCGGTAACCGTACCACCATCAGCAATGTTCACCGAAACCGTTATTTCCTGCGGGCAATCATCTTCAAAAGTCTGATAATTTGTAAAATCGCTCCATCCATTCGCATTATAATATGAATTGACCGATTCACAGTAAACTGTAACAGGAATTGATTTGTCAATGCCGTCAAACACATAATTACCCAATGCTACAGGAGGTGTAACAGCATAAACTATTATTTCTTTAAGATGAGAGCAATATTGAAATGCATTATATCCAAGTTGTATAACCTGACTTGGAATATTAATCGTTGTAAGTCCAGAGCAACCATCAAACGCATAGTTATCAATGATTGTCACCGAATTTGGAATTTCAACAGCTGTAAGACCCTTGCAATAATAAAAAGCATACTCTCCAATCTTCATAATTGTATTCGGAATAACAGTGTTTTCACAACCGACAATCAACTCATTAGTAGCAGTTTTTATCACTGCATTGCAATTATTTCTTGAATCATAGACAACATTTTCAGGATCAACTACTATCTGTTCTATACTATTATATTCAAATGCATAGTTTGAAATTGATGTTATTGTGCTTGGGATCTCCAGTAATGTTAGACCATCACAGTGATAAAAAGAATATGAACCGATTGAGGTCACTGTATTTGGGAAAACCGTGTTTTTACATCCGACCAGAACTTCATTTGTTGCAGTTTTTATTATAGCATTGCAATTATTTCTAGAATCATATACAGGATTATCGGGATCTACGACAATCTGTTCAAGGTTATTATGCCCAAAAGCTAAAGAAATTATTGATGTTACAGAAGCCGGAATATATAATGAGGTAAGACTGATACAACCATAAAACGCACTATTGGCAATTGTTGTTACCGAATTGGGGATATCCAGCGCAGCTAATGCATCACACTCATAAAATGCATCGTAGCCAATTGTAACAACATTATTTGGAATAACAATGGAAGTAAGGTTACGACAATAATTAAAAGTATTTTCTCCTATTGAAGTCAGTCCTGTGAAATACTGTAACTCATTAAACGATGTAATGTTACGATTCGATTTAAACACATTACCCAAATCCGTAACAGCAGCCGCTTCACCATAACTCAGTTCTCCGTCACCGTTGGTGTCCCAATTGGCAACGCAGAGGGCTTTAACGTTGGCATCGGCGAAACTGATAGGCAACGAAAGAGCTCCTTGCACGGCGGCATAGGCATCGATACGACCCGAACCAGTGTAGTTGTTTTTCGATGTGGCGCCTTCGCACCGGACGGCGGTATGTTCGAGAATAGAATCGATCTGTCGCGGAGTAAGATCAGGATTAGCCTCCAACATCAAAGCCATAACACCAGCGACACAAGGCGTCGCCATAGAAGTACCGCTTTTCGTGCAGTAGCCCGTATTGCTATTATGAGTTAGAGAAACTATCTGATAACCTGGAGCAGCGACATCAGGACGTATGAGACCTATTAGGGTATTGCTGTTGGCTGAATACGGATAATCATTATAGTTTCCTATATAACTACCTGTCGACCATGTAGCTGGTCCAACCGAGGTAAAGTAGGTGTGAACATCGTTTTGGTCGGTTGCTCCAACACTTATTGTAGCCGACAAACCACCATCAAGAATATCCTTTTGATCAGGATGCAGATACGGCGGTGAGCAGTTGCCAGGAGCCCCAATGTTATATGGAATAGGATATTTATTTAATTCGTCACCGTCATTACCGGCAGCCACAGATGCAACGACACCAGCATTTAGCAATGTAACCATCGTGTCGCGATAATACCAATATCCTCCAACACCCGATGCGCCTAATGACAAGCTCACAATATCGGCTCCATGTTCCATGGCGAACTCCATAGCATTTACTATAGGACCATCCTCGCCGTTACCACTAGAATTCAAAACCTTGAGTGCCATGATTTTTGCGCCAGTTGCCATTCCAGTTTGAGTACCATTTGTGCCATATCCAGCCACCGTACCCGCACAATGTGTACCGTGACTGTGATCATCAATAGGATTGTTATCAGAATTCACAAAATCGTAGCCATGATAAGGATATTCGCTACCGCCATCCCACATATTATCTTTGATATCGGTATGATTATAGTTCACACCTGTATCAATGACAGCTACAACAACACCTTTTCCTGTATAACCTGTTGAACCATAATAAGTCCACACATCATCTGCATTGACTTTTGTCACATTCCAGGCATTACCTCTCTGAGGGATATACTCATCATCTTCCGTATCAGGTATCATATTACGTTCCTTATCTGAACAAATCATACTTACATCGCCACGATTTGAAAGAGTCTCTATCACAGAAGCCATAGTCTCGCATGAGAAACCGTTAAAAATCCAAAACTGCTGTAGACTATTAACAGCGTCAGCGCTTTGATTTTTCATCATTTCAATGACATTGTTCTGTGAATCGGCGGTAAACCTTTTCATCTCCTCGATGACAAACTCACGTTTTGTTGCCTTGTCCATATTACGGGTTGCACGTTCAAACAGCAATTGGTCGTAATGCTCGCTCATCACAACAATGATGCGATACATCTGTTTATCACGTGTAGAATTTTCAATGTCTGTCCGCAACTCCGGATCAATCTTATTCCAGTTATACTTGGAAGTTTGGGCAGAAGCACTGCCAATACAATATAACGACAGTATCAATACTATCGCACCAAATAAGGTTTTTGAGAATAAAAAACGTCTCATTGTAAAATTATTAATCAGTTATAAATCGTGCAAAATTATATAATAATTATATTTTTTCCAAATAAATCTTGAAAATCTCCAAATTCAATAAAATTAACTTTCACCTTTTTTGATGAAATCGAATCTATTTTATGCTTTAGTTTTTACTTCACAACAAGTTTTCCGCGATAGACGTTGCCGGTATTTGTTATCACCTGAATGCTGTAGATGCCGCTCACTGGGAGACCTTTCACGACTTTGCCAGTCATGCCGGTTTGATGCAGCACTTCTGCTCCCAAACTGTTGACAATCAATATTTCAGAGATTGTTTCGCCGCTCGGAATATCCAGTGTGAATGAAGCGTTTTTATCCACAGGGTTCGGATAAATGTTCACGACAACATCTGTGTTTTCATGATTGAAACTGATGATGTAAGGACTGCTAAGTCGGCCTACAACAGCATCGGTGGCAAACGTCATGCTCTGCTCGCAATTGAAGCCAACATCGCCATTTGATGTGTCGGCCAAACCGAAGCTGATTTCCTCCATATCATTACCAGCGATGCTCATCACGGCAAAATAACGGTCAAGCGGCTCGAAATAATCGAGTTTGACGCTGCCTCTGCATTCGTTATCAACAAAGGCAGCAAGTTCATAATTGCCTTTCGCAACCTCCTCATTATCAATGTCGACTACCGAGATTACTGTCATCGTATTTGCATAAGCATGAGTGTCGTAATGCCAGAATTTCTCCTGTCGTTTCGCCACCTCCGACTTGCTGGAAGCATTGTTGTAAACCAGGTATCTGTCTTCATTGGAATTGGAGAAATACTTGTAGCCTTGTCCGGGGACTAAGTTTATTGCAGGATACCATCCATAGCCAGCCCAATAAGTCGCAGCGTCATCCTTGCTCTTAATGACATCCTCCTGAATCGGTTCAAAGTCAGACATCGCTGTGTTTGCGCTCTGAGTGACATTGTCGATGTAGCCAATCCACGACCAGTTAGGCTTGATTCTTATCGGGTGGTCGGCAGGATTGGCTTTATCGCCATCCAATTGCACAAGACAATCGTCGGTGACATCAATCATATAGCAATTTTCGTTATCAATTACGATGTCATCGCCAAACCAGAAACTTTCGCCAGCTGCCGGGAAATAATTTACCACGGCGCACACCTGCGATTTAATGCAAATGCCAAGATCTCCTACTGTATTCTCAAGATATTCCAGTCCGTTAAAACCATCCATCTCGATATAGGTAGACCACCAGTTCCAGCCGGAGTAGAGTTGGGTGGTTTGCGTACTGATGAAATTAGCTTCCAATGTCCTGTCTTCGTTGACAGTAAATGTATATTCAGGATTATCCGAAACAAACACTCCGTTTTCGGTCCAATTGACAAAATCAAATCCCTCGTTGGCATATGCAGATACAGTGCATGTTTCACCACCAGAATATAATCCATCACCATTAGTAGCACCTCCAGCCTCCGTGTTTACAGTGGTTGTTATATTACAAGAACACATCTCTATAATATTTGTAAACTCACTCCATCCACTTGCATTTAAATATTGAGTTTTTGAGCCGCAAGGAACAATTACCGGAATTGTCTTAGAAACATTGACAAATACATCAGTGCCTACTGCCGGTGGATTATCAGCATATATAGTTATGGATTCTAGATTTGAACATTCGAAAAACGCCTCATCATCAATAGATAATACTCCTGAAGGAATACTTATTGATTTAAGCGCAGAACAATTTGAAAAAGCTTCTGCTTTAATATCATTTATAGATGTAAAATACTTTAATTCATCAAAAGAACTAATCGATTGGTTATACTTAAAAACTACACCAATATCTGTCACTGCCGCAGCCTCTGAATAGCTCAACTCATCGTCATCATTGTTATTCCAATTATCGACACACAACTCTCTTACCACATCATTTGCGAACGGAATCCCCCAATACTGATTGTCTTTATAAAATCTGATTTGATTCTTTACCGACATTCTCAATCCATCATATTTAGCTGGATTGTATGGATTAAAATTTGTGTCATTACTATAAACGCAAAGTGATTGTTTCTTGTTAGATTCTGTGTTAAAACCATAAAATCTCTGTGTCGTGGTACTATGAGAGCCAGACCTATCACAAACAGCAAACACAATATTTGACTCTCCATCATAATAAAATGCTTTATCTAAAATTATAACATTATCCCAGTCGTATAAAAAGTTTTTTGATCCATCAAAAACAATATCATTTTCTGTAACATCAATCCAGTCATGGGTATTGTTAAAAACAGATTTATTTGTATATTTCATATATATAACAATATCACGTGAAGGATTATAATATTGATATTTATTTAAGCCTATACTTAATATATTACCAGCACCGCCAATCTCATCAGCAGTAAAAATCTGCTGTGTATATGAATAATCATAATTAATATTGATTGGTAGATATTCGGTTTTATATGTATCGCCATCCCCTATTGTATTATAATTCATAAATAAAGCAACATCATTATACCAATTAAAGACGGCATTGCACGCAGTAACATCAGTAGAATAAAACGAACCTTCACGCATCCAATATGCAAAACTAAAACCATCATAAGGGATTGCCATGTAACAAGTAGAAGTTTGAACATGGTTTACGTAAATAGAATGATCTTCCAGATATCCACATTCCAAAGGATAACGAAAAAAAAGATATCCAGATGGATCAGCTTTATCATCATTAGTTAGATTATTTACAGATGCAAATAACGTTTCCGACATGCATATTAATACTAATAGAATAATTCCAACAAACCGTTTGAATTGAATAAGCTTTTGTTGTATTAGCATAATATTTAACAATTAATATTTACACAATTAATCTGCAAATATACAAATCTTTTTTATCTTTGCAAAAATAATTTTTATGAAAAACTTATCACGCGAGGAATTTGAGATTTACTGCCTGCTGACGGCGGCGGAGGCCGATTTCGACATCACGAAACAGGACCTGATTGCAATGGGCGCGAAGAGCGACCCGGAGACGTTTGTGAGGGTGTATAACGGATTCGAGGCCGACAGCGACAAAGGCAGGATGGCGACAATCAGCGAACATAAGGCATTGTATATCAAGGACGAGCTCGACCGCCAGAACCATTTCGAGCGGATGCGGAAGGTGTTTTTCTTCGACGGAAGATTTTCAGAGGCGGAACAGAGCGTGATAGGGATGCTGCGGGAGATTATTTAGCCACAGACAAGGTTTCGAAATCAGCGAAGAGATTGTTATAATAAAGGTTTTCGGGGTTAAAAATCAAATCCCATGATTCGCCCCACACCACATTGCCGTTGTCAACTCTAAACTCCTTGAATCTTGACACGTCATGATACTCATTGTAGATCGGATTCGGATTTTTGATGAAAAAAGGTTCAAAATCGACAATCACACAATGACCATTTTCGAAAGTTATTCTTAATTTATAACTTTCAAAATATTGAGCATCAACAACTTTAAACATATTCATATTTTCTTTTTTATCTCTTCACAAACGATTTTTTCTTTCAGAACAAAAACACTATTCCCAGGTAATCATAAATCTTGGGCATAACCAAAAATTAAAAAACTATTTACGCTGCAAAAATACAAAAAAAATTCAATTTTTACTCCTCACCTATTAATTATTTTGTATTTTTGTTCTCGCTTTTATGGATGAGAGTGTTTTATTGTTTAACTAATTATCAAATTTATGAAATCTGAAATTACAAATAAGAACACAATTGCGAAACCCTTGGATCGCAAGTCACCGCGAGCGAGATGGCATGATTACAGCGGCGGTGAATATTTCGTAACGGTTTGCACCAAAAACAGACAACATTATTTTGGAGAGGTGTCTTCCGGCAACAATGTCGTGCTGACACCTATAGGCTCATATTTAAAAATGCAAATTGAAAATTTGCCGCAACATTATCCGTATGCCAGCGTATTTACATATATTATAATGCCAAATCACATTCATTTAATAATTAAAATTGACGCAAACAAAACCCCGTATGATCGTAGGGATGTGGCGCGCCGTAGGGATGTGGCGCGCCGTAGGGATGTGGCGCGCCGCATCCCTACAATTGATATGACGGCCAAAAATGAATATATGCGCGATATTGCGAACAAACAAGGATGGTTGTCGGTTTGCATTGGCGGCATGAAATCGGCGGTTACACGGTTCGCCAATGCGAACCAAATCGATTTCGGATGGCAGGATTCGTATCACGACCACATTATCAGGGATATAAACGAGATGAATTATATTGCAGGATATATTGTGTTAAACCCCGTAAGATGGGAAAACGATAAATTTTACAAATCACCGACGGAATAATGTGAA